>Ga0153950_1000116_pt1 | contig 33049 bp, 27 predicted proteins | sample TSNJ034MetaG_FD_104737 | JGI IMG/M metagenome (GOLD analysis project Ga0153950, IMG submission 104737) | Attine ant fungus gardens microbial communities from New Jersey, USA - TSNJ034 MetaG | ecosystem: Host-associated > Fungi > Mycelium > Unclassified | place: USA: New Jersey, Wharton State...
CAACCTAGCTCTCAGCCCCGCTCCCCGCACCGTGCCTCAGCGCCACTCGCCGCCCCTCAGTTTGATGTTCAGTACTGCGTCTCCGGCCCCTGCGCCGACCGCCTTAAACGCCGCGGCGGGCCGCACCTCGAAAGGTGCGGCCCGCCGTCGTGCACTGACCGGTGAGTCACCGGCCAGCAGGCCGGGGGATCAGAATCCGCCCATGCCACCCATCTCGTCGCCACCGGCGGCCGGGGCGTTCTTCTCCGGCTTGTCGGCCACGACAGCCTCGGTGGTAAGGAACAGACCGGCGATGGAGGCCGCGTTCTGCAGAGCGGAACGAGTCACCTTGACCGGGTCGTTGACACCGGCGGCCAGCAGATCCACGTACTCACCGGTGGCGGCGTTCAGGCCGTGACCGGCGGGCAGGCCGCGAACCTTGTCGACCACAACGCCGGGCTCCAGGCCCGCGTTGAAGGCGATCTGCTTGAGCGGAGCATCGATGGCCACCTTGACGATGTTGGCACCAGTGGCCTCGTCGCCTTCGAGCTGCAGGTTGGCGAACGCCTTGGCGCCGGCCTGGATCAGAGCAACGCCACCACCGGCGACGATGCCTTCCTCGACCGCTGCCTTCGCGTTGCGGACTGCGTCCTCAATACGGTGCTTGCGCTCCTTGAGCTCCACCTCGGTGGCGGCACCGGCCTTGATGACAGCCACGCCACCGGCAAGCTTCGCCAGGCGCTCCTGGAGCTTCTCACGGTCGTAGTCCGAGTCGGAGTTCTCGATCTCGGAGCGGATCTGAGCCACGCGGCCGGCGATGGCTTCGGCGTCGCCGGCACCTTCGACGATCGTGGTCTCGTCCTTGGTGACGACCACCTTACGGGCCTGACCGAGGTCGGCCAGGGTGGCGCCGTCGAGCTTGAGGCCGATCTCCTCGGAGATGACATTGCCACCGGTGAGGATGGCGATGTCGGCCAGCTGAGCCTTGCGGCGGTCACCGAAGCCCGGAGCCTTGACGGCGACGGACTTGAAGGTGCCCTTGAGCTTGTTGACGATCAGGGTGGCCAGAGCCTCGCCCTCCACGTCCTCGGCGATGATCAGCAGCGGCTTGTTGGCCTGCATGACCTTCTCCAGCACCGAAACCAGGTCCTTCACGGAGCTGATCTTGGAGTTCACGATCAGGATGTACGGATCCTCCAGGACCGTCTCCTGGCGCTCTGCGTCGGTGACGAAGTACGCGGAGATGTAGCCCTTGTCGAAGCGCATGCCCTCGGTGAGCTCAAGCTCCAGGCCGAAGGTGTTGGACTCCTCGACCGTGATGACGCCTTCCTTGCCCACCTTGTCCAGGGCTTCGGCGATCAGTTCACCGATCTGGGCGTCACCGGCGGAGATCGATGCCGTGGCGGCGATCTCTTCCTTGGTCTCGATCTCCTTGGCGGAGGCGAGCAGCTCGTTGGTGACGGCCTCGACGGCCTTCTCGATGCCGCGCTTGAGAGACAGCGGGTCGGCGCCGGCCGCGACGTTGCGCAGGCCTTCCTTCACCAGAGCCTGAGCCAGAACGGTGGCGGTGGTGGTGCCGTCACCGGCGACGTCGTCAGTCTTCTTGGCGACTTCCTTGACCAGCTCAGCGCCGATCTTCTCGTAGGGGTCCTCAAGTTCGATCTCCTTGGCGATGGACACACCATCGTTGGTGATCGTGGGGGCGCCCCACTTCTTCTCAAGCACCACGTTGCGACCACGCGGGCCCAGGGTGACCTTGACGGCGTCGGCGAGGATGTTCAGGCCCCGCTCCAGGCCGCGGCGTGCCTCTTCATCAAATGCAATGATCTTGGCCATGACGGCAAAGGTCCTTTCGGGTCAGTACGTTTCCGGACTGTCGTTGAGGGATGAAGGGTCCTGGCTGCCCAATGCCCGCGACGGACGGCACGGCTCGCTGGCATCCGTACACCAGCGGACCGGGCCTCATTGAGACCGGGGTTGCCTTCTCTCCGGCTGGCCGACCGCCTCCGCAAAGCGGATCCATTAGCAGTCAGCACTCCGGAGTGCTAACTCAATAATTAGCACTCTCGGCATGTGAGTGCAAGATGTTCACGCCAGCGGCGAAACCTCGTCATGGATCCCGCTCCCCGCCCCGCGAGGCCTCTCAAGGCCTCCGCACGGTGCCACCCCAGGCCGGAGGCGCGGATGGGTGCGGGTACCGCGCTCGCTCAGGCGGCGCCGGGGCCGAGCACCACGGCCAGCGGGTCCTGAAGATCTGCCGCGATCTCCACACGGGCGATGCCGAGGGAGGCCGCCAGCTCATCCGCCGATGCCTTGAGCGCGGCGGAGTTGTAGAAGACCACGGAACTCGGCTGGGCCAGACCCTGCCAATTGCCCACCGGGCCGAGAGTCCATCCCGCGGCCGTGACCTTCGCACCGTAGCCGGCCGCCAGGCCCGCCGTCGTGGTCCCGTTGTAGACGGACACCGGCTGGGACTTGTCCACGGCCGGCGCGGACGTCGGCGGCGCAGACGGGGTGGTGGATGAGGGAGAGGGCGCCGGGCGGGACGCCGTGGGCTTCGCCGAAGGCTTCGGGGAAGCGGGCGCCGAAGCGCTGGAGGAGGCCGAGGGTTCCGCCTTGGCCTCCGCCCGGGCTCCCATCGACGGGATGGCGAAGTAAGCGACCAGGCCGATCAGCAAGGCGACGACGCCGGATGCCAGCAGGGGACGCAATGCCGCCCCGCCGGAGGCCCTGGCGACACGGTGCACTCCCCGGCGCTCGGTGCCTTCAGGCACATCATCGAATTCGTCCCGGGCGTATTTGGTCATCGAGGCGCGTCCTCACGGAGTGGCAGGTGGTCCTACAGGTTCACGCGCCGTTTCCCAGGCGACGAGCAGTTCTGGCCCGGTGGCGCGACGTACGTAGTCTACGCAATCTCTTGACCAGCATGGGGTCATGCGCCAGAGCGGCCTGACTGTCGATGACCTGATTGAGCTGCTGATAGTAGTGCGTGGCGGAGAGATCGAACAGTTCGCGGATGGCCTGTTCCTTGGCTCCGGAGTACTTCCACCAGGAACGCTCGAACTCCAGGATCCGCTGATCCCGCTCGGACAGTCCGGGGACCGTCTGCGAGCCGTCAGCGGCTTCCGGATGGGCCGGAACACCGTCCGGCGACATTGCTGCCTCGGCCATGATTCCTCCCTTCGCCGTGCGTCCTTTCCATCATAGATCCGGAATCACAACCATGTCATTTGGCACAATCGAAGGCATGGACCAGAGCAGCCCCGCCACACAGCAGAACAACGGAACAGCCGTCGCACCCGGACACGGTGCCCAAGACGGCGGCCTTCCTGCCGGCGAGAAGCCGTTCCGGCACCTGGCCGACGCGGGCTGGACCGGTCTCGTGGAGAGCGGCGCCCTCCACCCGAGCTGGGCTGCCGCCCTGGCCCAGGAGAGCCCCGCCCTGGGAACCGTGGTCCGGTGGCTCGCCACCGAGGAGGAGCACGGTTCGCGCATCCTCCCCCCGGCACCCGCGCTCTTCAACGCCTTCCGCCGCCCACTGGACGAGGTCAAAGTCCTGATCATGGGCCAGGACCCGTACCCCACCCCCGGACACGCGATGGGACTCTCCTTCTCGGTGGCCCGGGACTGCCGCCCGGTGCCGCGCAGCCTGGGGAACATCTTCCGTGAACTGCACGATGATCTGGGGCTGCCCACGCCGGCCCACGGCGATCTGAGCCGCTGGGCGGACCAGGGCGTCCTCCTGCTGAACAGGGTGCTCAGCGTGGAGGCCGGGAACGCCGGCTCACACCGCCGGCACGGCTGGGAGGAGTTCACGACGGCGGCCATCCGCGCCGTCGTCGCGCGCCGCACGCCGGAGGGGAACCGTCCCCCGCTCGTAGCAGTGCTCTGGGGACGGGACGCCGCCGGCGTGACCCCGCTGCTGGAAGGCTGCCCTGCCGTCACCAGCGCCCACCCGAGCCCCCTCTCGGCGTCACGGGGGTTCTTCGGCTCCCGCCCCTTCAGCAAGGTCAACGAACTGCTGGCGCAACAGGGGGCCGCCCCCATCGACTGGAGCCTCTGAGAGTCCTGGGCCCCGCCTCGGCACCAGCCTCTTAGGGTAGGCTCACCTCATGACCGAAACCCCCGTGCCCCGCCCGCCGAAACCCCTGCGCACCCTGGAAGTTCTGCGGACCGAACGGGTCAGCGAGCACATGGTCCGGGTGTTCGCCGGAGGCCCGGGATTCGCCGGATTCGTCCTGAACGATTTCACGGACCGTTACGTCAAGATCGCCTTCCCCCGGCCGGGAGTGGTCTACCCCGAGCCCTTCGACCCGGCCTGGATCCAGGAGAACCTGTCCCCCGCCGAACAGCCCGTGACCAGGACCTACACCATTCGCCACGTTGACCTGGAGGCCCAGGAACTGGCCATCGATTTCGTGGTGCACGGCGATGAAGGTCTCGCGGGGCCCTGGGCCGCACGGGCACTCCCCGGCGACAGGTTCACGTTCCGCGGGCCGGGCGGGGCCTACTCCCCCAGCACCGACGCCGAGTGGCATCTGCTGCTCGGCGACGATTCGGCACTCCCCGCGATCTCCGCAGCGCTTGAGGCTCTGCCGGCCGACTCCCGCGGACTGGCGTTCGTGGAGGTGGACACGGAAGCGGACGTCCAGGAGCTCACGGTGCCGGCCGGCGTCGCACTCTCCTGGCAGTTCCGCCGCGGCGTGCCCGCCGGCGAGAGCACCGTGCTGGTGGACGCCGTCAGAGCGACGGAGTTCCCGGCGGGGAAGGTCCACGCCTTCGTGCATGGCGAACGCGGCATGGTCAAGGCCCTGCGCGACGAGCTGATGAAGAACCGCGGCCTGGACCGCAAGGACGTCTCCATCTCGGGTTACTGGGCCTACGGGCGCGTGGAGGACCAGTTCCAGGCCGAGAAGAAGACCGAGATCGGCAAAATCTGACTTCCGCTGCTCCGTAGAATGCCGAAAACCCCCGGATTCCGGGGGTTTTCGGCATTCTACGGTGGGCCCCCGCCGGCGAGACCCCTGGACGAGTTACGCGCCCCGGGGACGGCGAGGACAGTCGATGCGCGGATGAGGGTCAGCGGCGGCGGGTCCTGCGCCGTTCGTTGCTGGACAGGCCCGTGGTCAGAGGCCTGGCCAGGCTGTCGCCGAGCACGATGCCCGCCGCGATCCCCAGCACCACCGCCACGGCGTTGAGCATGCCACCCGCACCGTTCAGGAAGTCGTCCCCGTTGATGGTCAGCGTGTACATGGACCGGAAGATCCGCAGACCGGGCAGCAGGATGAGCGCTGCCGGGACGGCCACCACCAGCTGCGGGGCTCCCATCCGCAAGGCCAGCACGCGGGCCAGGAAACCGATCACCACGGCGGACACCGCAGGACCCATCCGGTCCCCCACCCCCACCTGGGTGACACCCAGGAGCACGAAGTACCCCACGATCCCCACCGCCATGGTGGGCAGCACCAGTCGCACAGGCGACTGCTCCGTCACGGTGATGGCCACCAGGGACACGGCCACCAGCACCACCTGGAACCAGAAGTCGTAGGCCGGCGGGAACGTGTCCGTGACATTGATGGCCTTCATCCCCGTGAGATTGCCCGCCACGAACGCCACACCGATGCCGGAGACGATCGCGCCGAAGGTCAGCATGGCGGAGAGCAGACGGCCGGACGCCGTCACGGGGAAACCGTTGATGGCATCCTGCACCGCCGAGACCAGTCGTCCCGTGGGCAGCAGGAGCAGGATGCCCCCGGCCACCACGATCGACGGCGCGATGTTCGCGCCGAAGCGCCAGAGCAGGAGGGCAGCGAAAGTCACCAGGAACGACGAAGCCGCCGTGGCGTAGAAATCCGGGACCCGCCAGCGCGCCAGCTGCCGGGACACCACATCCACCACGAGCGAGGAGACGAAGGCGATCGAAGAGGCCAGCAGACCACCTCCCAGGACGCCCACGAAGGCGGCCGCGAAGACGCCGAAGGCCAACGTGACCATCCACCGGGCGAACGGCTTGGGCCGCTTGAGGATCTCATCCAGCCGCTTGTTGGCCTCCTTGCGGCTCACACCACCCGCGGCGATGTCGGAGACCAGCTGGTGCACCTCGGAAAGCCCCGCATAGTTACTGGTCCACGACCGCACCACACGCAGCAGCGTGATGGGGGTCTGGTCCTTGGGCGCGTAGTTGATGGACACCGACTGATTGGTGATGTCCACCTCGATGTTCTTCAGGCCCAGCGCCGCCGTGACGGCGATGATGCTGGTCTCCACCTCCAGCGCACCGGCCCCGTAACGGAACATGGTCTCGGCCAGGCGGAGCGCGAAGTCGATGGTCTTGCGGGCCGATTCGTCCACGCCGCCCACCCGGATGGTGGGGTTGGCATAGGGACTTCCGGCCAGCCGGTCCACGATGCTCAGCGGCGCCGTGGGAGGCTGCTCGCCGCGCACCAGATTGCGGAGCATGCGCTTGGCGGAGGTGGTGGCCCGCAGTTCGGCCGGGCTCAAGGGCTCGGTCTTGGGCAGCCCGTCCGTCTTGGGCCGCGAGAGCGGCGCAGCGGCCTTCCCGACGGGCACCCGGCCCGGCACACGAGGCATTGAGCGGGCGGCGTCCAGCGGGCCGTCCATCCGCAATGCGGCCGACGACGGCGGAACCTTCTCCGGCTGCGTGCTCCCCTGCGCGGGGCGTGCGTTCGCGGCGGCGGGCTGCGCGCCGTCGTCGTCCTTGAGCGGGTTCCCGGCAGCCGTCTTCCTGGCGTCCGGATCGCTGCCGTGCGGCTCTCTGGCGTTCATGAGGACTCCCTGCGCTTCGGTGCCGCCTTGCGGCTTAGTAGAACTGCTGACCGGTGCGGCGGGTGTGGATCTGCCGAACCACCCGTTCACCGATCCTGGCCCACACTTTGTACTTCACGGGGCTGAGCACCTGGTCATAACATCCCACGAAGTCCGTGACAGTCTTCGAGAAACTGGTCTTGAACAGACCCAGCCCGTAGTGCGGATGCCCGGGGTCCTTGATGCTGGCCGCGGGCGGGGTACCGCAGAGGTCGTATTCGGTGCAGCCCAAGGCTTTCATGTCGTTCATGGCCTGCCACTGCACCAGGTGGGAGTCACCGTACTGGTTGCGCTTCTGGAGCGACCCGCCGTCCTTGTAGGTGCCCTTGTGACCGTAATTGATCACGAAGGCTCCCACGGAAGGCACACCATTCTCGTGGACGAAGTACAGGTGGCCCTGCCCACGCTCCATGAATCCGCCCCAGAACCGGCGGAAGTAGTCGTATTCACGGGGCCGGACGGTGGCCTTGGTCTCCAGGGTTCCGGTCATGAGGGAGTACATGGCCCGGAAATCCTCCTCCGAGGCCTCCCCCTTCCTGACCTCCACGCCTTCGCGGATGGCCCGGCGCACGGCGTTCCGGCCGCGCGAGGAGAAGCTCTTGAGGACGTCCTCGGTCTCGGGGGCGATGTCCAGGATGACCGTGTTGTCGTTCGGCTGAAGATTCGGCATCTTCAGGGCGCCCAGTCCGCGCAGCACGGCGTGCGAGGTGTCCGAGGAGACGATGTCCGGCTCGATCTTGATGGCGAAGACGCCCAGGCGCTCCCGCTTCACGAAGTCGGCATTGGCCGTGAAGATCCCGGGGAGGTCCTGCACCCCGGCGACGTCCGGGCCCTTGATCATGTACCAGTAGCGGCCCAGGAACGGGATGCGCTTCTCCAGCACCAGGTTGTAGCTGGAGTAGTCGGCACACTCGTGGACCAGGTACCGGATGTCCCAGCCGTAGTGCTTCTTGACCGAGGCGTAGGCCTCGGACTGCAGCAGGTTGCCGCCGTTCGGATTGGCCGTGACCAGCTCGTCCCAGCGCGCGATCTCATCGTCGGTGGCAAAGCGGGCGGTGAAGGTACGCAAGGTCACGGCTTCCAATCCTGAGGTGGCTGAACGGCTCTCGCCAGTCTATCCGGCGGCCCCCGCCGGACGGCTGTGCGACGGCTCTCACGGAGCCCGTCCGAGCTGGGCGGAACGGCGGGAATCCGCCGTCACCGGAGCGGTCTGCGGATCACGGGTGATCTTGCTCCCAGGCGTGTCCCGGGGGCGCGGGAGGGGACGTCCTCAGCACTCCACCACGTTGACGGCGAGGCCGCCCAGCGCGGTCTCCTTGTACTTGGTGGACATGTCCTTGCCCGTCTCACGCATGGTGATGATGACCTCGTCCAGGGACACCCGGTGCGTCCCGTCGCCCCAGAGAGCCATCTTGGTGGCATTGATGGCCTTGGCCGCGGCGATGGCATTGCGCTCGATGCACGGCACCTGCACCAGTCCGCCGATCGGGTCGCAGGTCAGGCCCAGGTTGTGCTCCATGGCGATCTCCGCGGCGTTCTCCACCTGAGCGGGGGTTCCGCCCATGACCTCCGCCAGCCCGGCCGCGGCCATGGAGGACGCGGAGCCCACCTCGCCCTGGCAGCCGACCTCGGCGCCGGAGATGGAGGCCTGCTCCTTGTAGAGGACACCGACGGCACCGGCGGCCAGCAGGAACTTGACCACCACATCGTCCTTGTCCTGCTGCGAGGCGTTCTCCATGCCCGGCGCGTAGTTCAGGGCGTAGTAGAGCACGGCGGGGATGATGCCCGCGGCGCCATTGGTGGGCGCGGTGACCACGCGGCCACCGCTGGCGTTCTCCTCGTTGACGGCCAGTGCCACGAGGTTGACCCACTCCTGCCAGTACTTGGGGTCCCGGTCCTTGTCCTCCTTCAGGAGGCGGTCATGCCAGTCGGGGGCACGACGGCGAACACCCAGACCGCCGGGCAGGAGCCCTTCGCGGTGGATGCTCTTCTCGACGCAGGCCTCCATGACGGCCCAGATCTTGAGCAGACCCTCGCGGATCTCCTCCTCCGTGCGGCTGGCCTTCTCATTGATGAGCATGATGTCGGAGATGCCCAGCCCCTTGCTGTGGCAGCGGCCCAGCATCTCCGCAGCGGTCCGGAAGGGCAGAGGAAGCTCCTTCTTGGATTCCTCCAGCTCCTGTTTGGCCTGCTGCTCCTCGCCCTCGCGGACGATGAAGCCACCGCCCACGGAGAAGAACGTGGCCTCGTGCAGGACCTCGCCGTCGGCGTCCTTGACGGCGAACTTCATGCCGTTGGTGTGACGGGGCAGCACGGTCAGCGGGTGCTGGAACATGTCAGCCACGCCGTAGTCGAGACGCACCTCACCCGCGAAGGTGACGGTGCCGCTCGCCTCGATCGCGGCGAGTCGTTCCTCCACCTCCTCCGGCAGGATCTTGTCCGGGTAGAAGCCCTCCAGGCCGAGGAGCACGGCGGTGAAGGTGCCGTGCCCGCGGCCGGTGGCGGCGAGGGAGCCGTAGAGATGGACGTCGAGGCCGGCCACGCGGGGCAGCAGGCCGGCGTCGCGCACTTCCTGCGCGAAGACCGCGGCCGCCAGCATCGGCCCCACGGTATGGGAGCTGGAGGGGCCCACACCGATCTTGAAGAGCTCAAAAACACCAACGGCCACGGGATTTACCGCCTAACGATCACGCTTGTAGAAGGGCAGGGCGACCACTTCGAAGGGTTCTGCCTTGCCGCGGAGGTCGATGTCCAGCGCGGTGCCCGGTTCAGTGTAAGCCACATCCACGTAGGCCAGGGCCACGGGGAAACCGAGCGTCGGGCTCGGCTGGCCGGAGGTGACCTCACCCACCACGGCGCCGTCCTTCAGGACCGGGTAATGGCTGCGTCCCGCGCGACGGCCCAGGCCCTTCAGGCCCACCAGGCGGCGGCCGGAGGTGGTTCCCACACCATTCTCCTTGGCCGCTTCCAGGGCAGCGCGCCCCACGAAGCCGCCTTCCTTGGTTTTGAGCGCCACCACGGGGCCGAGGCCTGCGGCGAACGGGGTGCCTTCGCGGGAAAGCTCGTTGCCGTAGAGCGGCATGCCCGCTTCCAGACGCAGCGAGTCGCGGGACGCCAGGCCGGCCGGCACCAGGCCGCGCCCCTCACCTGCGGCCAGGAGCGCCTGCCACAGGGCGGGGGCGGAGGCGTTGTCCACGAAGATCTCGAAACCGTCTTCACCCGTGTAGCCGGTGCGGGCCAAGAGAAGGGCTTCGCCGTTGATGGTGACCTCCACCGCGGCGTAGTACTTCAGCTCCGTCACCGAGGCGTGCTCGGCTTCCGGGACCAGGCTGAGGAGGATGGCCTCCGCGTTGGGGCCCTGGACGGCGATCAGGGAGATGTCGGCCGACGCGTTCGTGACGGTCACCTCGAAGCCTTCGGCACGCTGCTGGAGTTCCTGGGCCACCACGGGGGCATTGCCCGCGTTGGGGACCACCAGGTACTTCTCCTCGCCCCGGCGGTAGACGATGAGGTCATCGATGATGCCGCCGTCCTCCTGGCAGATCAGCGAGTATTTCGCCTTGCCTTCCGCGATGGCGGACAGCTTGCCCACCAGCGCGTAGTCCAGGAAGGCGCCCGCGCCAGGGCCCTCCACCCAGACCTCGCCCATGTGGGAGAGGTCGAAGAGACCTGCGGCCTGACGGACCGCGTGGTGCTCGGCCAGTTCGGAACCGTACTTGAGCGGCATCTGCCAGCCGCCGAAGTCGGTGAAGGAGGCGCCCAGCTTCTGGTGCTCGGCGTACAGGGCGGTGTGGTTCTCAGTCATTGATGTGAATTCCTTCGGTCCTGTGCGACGGGTTCAGTTCTCGAACGCTTCGATGGGCGGGCAGGAGCAGACCAGATTACGGTCGCCGGACGCCCCGTCGATGCGCCCCACGGGCGGGAAGTACTTGTCCTGTCCGTGGGCGTGGCCGGAGTGATCCGGGCGGGCCGGGAAAGCGGCCTGCTCGCGGCTGTAGGCGCGGTCCCACTCCGAGGTCACGACGGCGGACGCCGTGTGCGGCGCGTGGCGCAGCGGGCTGTCCTCGACGCTGAAGTCACCGTTGCGGACCTGCTCGATCTCGCCGCGGATCACGATCATGGCGTCGATGAAACGGTCCAGCTCGCCCAGGTCCTCGGACTCGGTGGGCTCCACCATCAGGGTGCCGGCCACCGGGAAGGCCAGGGTGGGCGCGTGGAAGCCGAAGTCGATGAGGCGCTTGGCCACGTCCTCGGCGGTGACACCGGTCTGCGCGGTCAGCTCGCGCAGGTCCAGGATGCACTCGTGCGCCACCAGGCCGCCCTCGCCGGTGTAGAGGACCGGGAAGTGCTCGTCCAGGCGCTTGGCCACGTAGTTGGCGGCCAGCAGAGCGGACTTGGTGGCCTCGGTCAGGCCGTCGCCGCCCATGAGACGGATGTAAGCCCAGGAGATGGGCAGCACGCCCGCCGAGCCGAAGCGGCTGGCGGAGATGGGGGCGCCGCCTGCACCGTTGGCCGGATCGGCCGCGTTGCCGGGCATGAACGGCGCCAGGTGGGCGCGGGCCGCCACCGGGCCGACGCCGGGGCCGCCACCGCCGTGCGGGATGCAGAACGTCTTGTGCAGGTTCAGGTGGGAGACGTCGCCGCCGAACTTGCCGGGCTGGGCCAGGCCCACCAGGGCGTTGAGGTTGGCGCCGTCGATGTAGACCTGGCCGCCGGCCTCGTGCACGGCATCGCAGATGTAGCGCACATCGGCGTCATAGACACCGTGGGTGGACGGGTAGGTGATCATGATCGCGGCGATGGAATCGCGGTGCGCCTCGATCTTGGCCTTGAGGTCCTCGTGGTCGATGGTGCCATCTGCCGCCGTGGCGACCACCACCACCTTCATGCCTGCCAGCACGGCCGAGGCGGCGTTCGTGCCGTGGGCCGAGGCGGGGATGAGGCAGACGTCGCGCTGCACATCACCGCGGGAGTGGTGGTAACCGCGGATGGCCAGCAGACCGGCCAGCTCACCCTGGGAACCGGCATTGGGCTGGATGGAAACCTGGTCGTAGCCGGTGATCTCCGCCAGATCGGCTTCCAGGCTGTCGATGAGTTCACGCCAGCCGGCGGTCTGGGAGTCCGGCGCGAAGGGGTGGATCGAGGCGAACTCCGGCCAGGAGATGGCTTCCATCTCCGCGGTGGCGTTGAGCTTCATGGTGCAGGAGCCCAGCGGGATCATGGTGCGGTCCAGCGCCAGATCACGGTCCGAGAGGCGGCGGATGTAGCGCAGCATCTGAGTCTCGGAGCGGTGCGTGTTGAAGACCGGGTGGGTCATGAACCCGCTGCTGCGCCGCAGCGCTTCGGGGAGCTCCGCACCGGAGGTCTCCACGGCGGAGGCGTCTGCGCCGAAGAGTGCCGCGACGGCGGCGACGGTCTCCGCCGTCGTCGTCTCATCGAAGGAGACACCCAGGGTGTCCGCGTCGATGGCACGGAGGTTGAAACCTGCGTTCTCTGCAGCCGCGAGGATCGCGGCGGCCTGGCCGGGGACCACGACCGTGACGGTGTCGAAGAATTCGGTATTGGCGGTCTTCACCCCGGCGGCGCGCAGGGCCGCGTCGAAGCGCGCTGCGTGCGCGTGGACCTGGGCGGCGATGGCCTTCAGGCCCTCCGGGCCGTGGAAGACGCCGTACATGGAGGCCACGATCGCCAGCAGTGCCTGCGCGGTGCAGATGTTGGAGGTGGCCTTCTCACGGCGGATGTGCTGCTCGCGGGTCTGGAGGGCCAGGCGGTAGGCGGGGGTTCCGGCGTCGTCCTTGGACACGCCCACCAGGCGGCCGGGCAGCGAACGCTCCAGGCCCTTGCGGACGGCCATGTACGCGGCGTGCGGGCCTCCGAAGAACAGCGGGACGCCGAGGCGCTGGGCGCTGCCGACGGCGATGTCGGCGCCCTGCTCACCCGGAGGGGTGATGAGGGTCAGGGAGAGCAGATCGGCGGCGACGGTCACCATGGCACCGCGCTCCTTGGCGGCGGCGATCACCGGGGCGTGGTCGAAGACCTTGCCGGAGACGCCGGGCTGCTGGAGGACGACGCCGTTGATCGCGCCCTCCGGAAGGCCCAGGGAGAGGTCCGCGACCTCGACCTCGAAGCCGAGCGCCTCGGCACGGCCCTTGACCAGGGCGATGGTCTGAGGGAGCAGGTCGGCGTCCAGCACGGTCTTGCCGTCGGCGGCTTCCTTGGCCTTGTTGGCACGGCGCATGAGGAGCACCGCCTCGGCGACGGCGGTCGCTTCGTCCAGCAGGGAGGCGTTCGCGATGGGCAGGCCGACGAGGTCCTGGACCATGGTCTGGAAGTTCAGGAGGGCTTCGAGGCGGCCCTGGGAGATCTCGGGCTGGTACGGGGTGTAGGCGGTGTACCAGGCCGGCGCTTCGAGGATGTTCCGGCGGATCACGGCCGGGGTGACGGTGTCGTAGTAGCCCTGGCCGATGAGCTGGACCGCGGTCTTGTTGAGGGAGGCCAGGCGGCGCAGTTCGGCCAGGACCTCCACCTCTGAGAGGGCGGGGCGCAGAGCGAGCGGGGTGGGCTGCTTGATGTCATCCGGGACCGCGGTGTTGACCAGGGCGTCGACCGAGCTGTAGCCCACGGCCTGCAGCATGGTCTCGATCTCGGTCTGACGGCGTGAACCGATGTGGCGGTCCACGAAGCTGCCGGACTTCGCCAGATCAAGGACGGCGGAGGAAATCGTCACGAAGGAACTCCATTGCTTGGCCGACGACAGGTGCGCCGGAACGGTCTGGGCTCCTCCCCGCTCTGTGTGGGACCTGAGAGTTTTCGCGTCCGCCACAAGGGCCGACACCTGCACCGTCGGTGAGCCGGGTGACCGGCTGCTTTCCAGAGTTGCCTCGGCACGGCGGTACGGGGGCCTGAGAGATTCCTGGGGAGGTTTTGCTCCTACGGCGCCTGCATGTACCCACTTGCAGGACTCTCCCGCCGCGGATCGATGGCGTATTCACTTGTACGAGGCCGCGGTGATTGCGGTCACAACCTCAATTGTCTCCCCTGTGGCCTGGGAGGGCAAACGGGGCACCGGGCCCTTGGTTCAGGACCTGCCCCGGACCAGCTCCAGCACGCGCAGAAGGCTCTCCACCTCGGCGTCGGTCTTGGCGCGGTCCATGGCCTGGCCTCCGCCGTTCTCCAGCATCGCGTTGAAATACAGCCCGTCGGACATGTAGCGCACAGCCCGGGCCAGGTCCTCGCCGAGCTCTTCCGTGAGGACCTCCAGCCATTGCTTCTGGATCCGGGCGAAGCGGCGCTGGGTCTCGGAATGCGCCACCTCCGCCAGGCGGGTGGCAGCCACGAACGAACGGTCCAGCGGTCCTCCATCCCAGATGGCGGCCTTGATGAAGTAGACACCGGCCCCTTCCGGCGCCGTCTTCATCGCTTCGATCTCCTCTTGAGCAAGCGTGTCGAAGCGGTCCAGGAGCGCTGCGACGAGCGCTTCCTTGTTCGGGTAGTGATACAGCAGCCCGCCCTTGGAGACACCGGCCCGGGCAGCCACCGCATCCAGGGTGGCGCCCCGCTCCCCCACTTCGATCAGCATCGATTCGAAGGCGTCAAGGACGGCGTTCCTGGCTACGGGCTTTCGTGACATGGCTTCCATTCTGCACGGTTCGGGGCCGGGCGGCCTGTGATGGCACCCATATTGAAACTATACAGTCCGGACGGTACAGTTATGATCATGACGACCAAGACCTTGACTCAGAACACGAGCAACGGAACGGCGCCATGGCAGAAGTGGGCGGCCCTGGCACTGCTCATGGTGCCCGTGCTGCTCGTGGCAGTGGACAACACCGCCCTCACCTTCGCACTCCCCGCCATCGCCAGCTCCCTGCAGGCCAGCGGCGTGGAACTCCTCTGGATCATCGACGCCTATCCCCTGGTCCTGGCCGCGCTCCTCGTGGCCATGGGCAATCTGGGTGACCGCATCGGACGCCGGAAACTCCTCATGATCGGCAGCGCCGGCTTCGGCCTGGCCTCCGTGGCAGCGGCCTTCTCCCCCACCGCAGGGGCCCTGATCGCCGGCCGCGCAGCCCTGGGCCTGTTCGGCGCGACGCTCATGCCGAGCACCCTGTCCCTGATCCGGAACATCTTCACGGACAACAATCAGCGGCGCCTGGCCATCGCCATCTGGGCCGCCTTCTTCTCCGGCGGCGCCGCGCTCGGCCCGATCGTCGGCGGCTGGCTGGTGGACCACTTCTGGTGGGGTGCCGTGCTCATGATGCCCGCCTTCCTTCTGGCGCCGCTTCTGGTGCTCGGCACACGGCTCATCCCCGAGTCCAAGGACAACTCCCCGCACCCCATCGACGTGCCGAGCGTCTTCCTGTCCATCCTGTCGATGGGCCCCGTCGCGGTGGCCATCAAGGAACTGACGGTGCACGGCTTCGAGCCGCTCCCGATCGCCCTGGCGTTCTTCGGCGTGGGCATGGGCGTGCTGTTCGTCCGCCGTCAGCGCCGGATCCCGGCGCCCATGCTGGACGTCACCCTGTTCACCAACCCCGTGTTCAGCACCTCGATCGCGGCCAACGTCCTGTCCTTCGTGTCCATGACGGGCTTCATCTTCTTCTTCTCCCAGCACCTTCAGCTGGTGGAAGGCCTGAGCCCCTTCCAGGCCGGCATGACCTTGCTCCCCGCCTCCGTGGCCACGATCATCGCCGGCCTGTCCTCGGTGCCGCTGGTCCGGGCGCTCCGTCCAGGCACGGTGGTCACGGCAGGCCTCGCCCTGAGCAGCACGGCCTACATCCTGGTGGCGCTCTTCGGCAACAGTGTGGGCATGCCGGTGTTCCTGCTGGCTGTCTACCTGCTGTCCATCGGCATCGGCGCGGCGGAGACCATCTCCAACGACCTGATCATGGGTTCGGTGCCGCCGGAGAAGGCGGGCGCGGCCTCGGCGATCTCGGAGACGGGCTACGAGTTCGGCGCCCTGCTGGGCACCGCCATCCTCGGCTCGATCCTGACCGCCAGCTACCAGCAGCATCTGCGGCTGCCGGCCGGACTGAGCGAGGCGGACGGCCATGCGGCGCGGGAGACGCTCGCCGGAGCGATCGACGTCGCACACCGCGTGGGCGGTGACCTGGGCCATCAGCTGACGACGACGGCGCAGCACGCCTTCGATTCGGGCGTCACCCTCACGGCGGCCATCGGCGCCCTGCTCATGGTCAGTGTGACCGTCGCGGCGGCGATCGGCTTGCGCAAGGTGCCCCGCGCCACCAAACAGAGCCAGCAGGAACGCCCCGGTCACTGATCGGGCACCTGCGCAAGACCGGCCAGCCTGGGGAGGCTGGTCCGGGCCGGCCACCGGTCGGCCTCTGGGGAGAAACGCTCCGGGCGCCCGGCAGGAAAAGTCCTGCTCAGGCGCCCGGAGCGCACCACCCGCCCGCGGCGGCTTGCCAAATGTGAAGCGGACCACTCATACTAAATGAATACTGTTCATTTTTGTGGCCCTTCTCACAAGCAAGCCATCACACATTGGAGTCTGACGTGGCTGACGAAACCACTCCCGCCGAAAACACCCCGCGCTGGGTCATGCCGTCCGAGACCGCCGTGCAGGACCGCCTCTGGATGGCCTTCCCGCACGAGGGCTACACCCTGGGTGAGACCGACGAGGATGCCCACGCCGCGCGCACCACCTGGGCCGCCGTGGCCAACGCCGCCGTCCGTTTCGAGCCCGTCACCATGGTGGTGGACCCCGCGGACACCGAGATCGCGGCGAAGTACCTGGACCCGAAGGTCGAGGTGGTCACGGCCGAACTCAACGATGCCTGGATGCGGGACATCGGCCCGAGCTTCGTGCTGGACGCCGACGGCAAGCTCGGAGCCGTGGACTGGATCTTCAACGGCTGGGGCGCCCAGGACTGGGCCGCCTGGGACAAGGACTCCAAGATCGGCGCTTTCGTGGCCGGCCAGACCCCTGCGGAGCTCATCTCCTCCCCCATCGTCAACGAAGGCGGCGGCATCCACGTGGACGGCGAGGGCACCGTCCTCATCACCGAGACGGTCCAGCTGGATCCGGGCCGGAACCCGGGCGCCACCAAGGAACAGATCGAAGCCGAGCTGGCCCGCACCATCGGCGCCACCAAGGCGATCTGGCTGCCGCGCGGCCTGACCCGCGATTCCGAGGAGTTCGGCACCCGCGGCCACGTCGACATCGTCGCCACCATCCCCTCCCCGGGCACCGTGCTGGTGCACCACCAGGAGAACCCGGAACACCCCGACTACGAGGTCTCCCAGGAGCTCATCGCCCTGCTCAAGGACAGCACCGACGCCGCAGGACGCAGCTTCACCGTGATCCCGGTCCCCGCTCCGGCCACCCTGACGGACGAGGAGGGCTTCGTGGACTTCAGCTACATCAACCACGTGGTCCTCAACGGTGCGGTCATCGCCTGCTCCTTCAACGATGCCAACGACGCCCGCGCCGTCGAGGCACTCGCCGCCGCCTACCCGGGCCGCGAGATCGTGACCGTCGACGCCCGCGAGCTCTTCGCCCGCGGCGGCGGCATCCACTGCATCACCCAGCAGCAGCCCCGCGCCGCCCGCTGATCCACTTCACCGGGCCTCTTGCCCGGTCCGGCCTGATCCACCATTCTGGGACGACGGGCAGGTTCTCCGCGACCTGCCCGTCGCGGCATCGTCGCCGCCTGGCCACGCACAGAAAGCCACCCACATGGAACATCATCACTCGCGCACCGAGCATCAGGACGTGGAGGGCAAGGGGCTCAAGACCGGCCAGCTGGGTCTTCTCGCCATCGTCGTCATCGGCCTCTCGACGATCGCCCCGGCCTACACCTTGACGGGGGCCCTCGGCCCCACCGTCCAGGAGGTGGGCGCGCAGCTGCCCATCATCTTCGTCATCGGTTTCATCCCCATGATCCTGGTGGCTCTCGCCTACCGCGAGCTCAACACGGACTCCCCGGACTCGGGCACCACCTTCACCTGGAGCACCAAGGCCTTCGGACCCTGGATCGGCTTCATGGGCGGCTGGGGCCTGCTGGCCGCCAACATCATCGTGCTCTCCAATCTGGCGGGCGTGGCCGTGGACTTCTTCTACCTCTTCCTGGCACAGCTCACCGGTGTGGAGGGGCTCGCCGATCTGGCCGGCAACCAGTGGATCAATGTGGCCACCTGTCTGGTGTTCGTGGTGGCGGCCGTCTGGATCAGCTACCGCGGCCTGGAGACGGCCAAGAACGTGCAGTACGTCCTGGTGGGCTTCCAGCTCCTGGTGCTCGGCATCTTCGCCGTCATGGCGATCGTCAACTGGGAGAACTCCGGCCAGGGCATGGCCTTCTCCTGGGAATGGTTCGACATCACCAAGGTGGACAGCTTCAGCGCCATCACGGCAGGCATCTCGCTCTCGATCTTCGTGTACTGGGGCTGGGACGTCTGCCTGACCCTGAATGAGGAGGCCAAGGACGGCCGCAAGACCGCAGGCAAGGCGGGCACCATCACGGCGCTGTCGGTCCTGGCCATCTACCTGCTGGTCTCCATCGCCTGCATCATGTTCGCCGGCATCGGTGAGCAGGGCTTCGGCCTGCGGAACCCGGAGAACTCCGGCAACATCTTCACGGCCCTGGCCTCGCCCATCATGGGCCCGCTCGCCATCCTGATGTCCCTGGCGGTGCTCTCCAGCTCGGCGGCCTCCCTGCAGTCCACGTTCATGTCCCCGGCCCGTGGACTCCTGGCCATGGGCCACTACGGGGCCCTTCCCAAGTCGATGGCGAAGGTCGATCCGGTCCACTTCACCCCGGCCAATGCCACGGTGGCGGCGGGCATCATCTCCTGGGGCTTCTACGCTGTCATGCACATCGTGAGTCAGAACGTCCTCAATGACACCATCCTGGCCCTGGGCCTGATGATCTGCTTCTACTACGGCCTGACCGCGTTCGCCTGCGTCTGGTACTTCCGGAAGACCCTGTTCAGCAGCACCCGGAACTTCGTGCTCCGAGGGCTGGCCCCCGTGGTGGGCGGTGTCATGCTGTTCGTCGTGATGTTCCAGACCGCAGTGGACTCCTGGGACCCGGCCTTCGGCTCCGGCACCGCCGTGTTCGGCGTCGGCCTGGTGTTCGTGGTCGGGGTGGGCATCCTGCTGCTCGGCGTGGTGGTCATGTTCGTGATGGCCCGCAAACGGCCCGAGTTCTTCCGCGGCGAGACTCTCAAGATGGACACCCCGGCGCTGGTGGACTGAGTTCCTGGCACCGGCCGGGTGGATTCGGGCGGTGATCGGTGGCAGCTTGCGTAAAGGGCCCCACACCCTGACCACGGCGGTGGCCCGCACCTCGCGCGGGGATAGCAAGCAGAACCGATCGGCGGCCGGATCCATCCGTTCTGAAACCGCTCAGCCACAACGACGACGGCGCCGCACCCCGGGAGGGTGCGGCGCCGTCGTCGTATCGTCTGCGGCCGTCAGGCCTTGGCGTTCTCGGAACCGATGAGCCAGGCCTGCTTCTCCAGCGACTCCAGCACCGTGTGCAGGAGGTCCGCCGAGGTGGGGTCCTCCTCGTCCACCTGGTCGTGGACCTTGCGGGTGGTGCCGACGGCGGCGTTGATGGCAGCCACGACGCGGTCGGTGGCGTCATGGGTCGAGATCAGGCCCTCCGGGAAGGCCGCGAGGCTGGTGTCCTTCACGACCGTGGCGCTGCGGCCATCCGGCACGGCTTCCAGGGCGCGCATGCGCTCGGCCACGTCATCGCTGAGGTTGCGGGCTTCGTCGATCAGGACATCCAGCTGGAGGTGCAGATCGCGGAAATTGGGGCCAACGATGTTCCAGTGGGCCTGCTTGCCCTGCAGGTGCAATTCGATCAGGTCGGTCAGCACGGCCTGGAGATTGGCCGCGAGCGTGGGTGATGCCTTCATGCTTCCTCCTGTGTGGTGAATTGTTCCGTACTCCGACGCTATCCCACTTTCCGGGTGGCGGGACAGGGTCAGGCTCCGATGAAGTCCTCCAGGCGGACCACGGTCAATCCGGAGGCCTTCTGTGCTTTGTGGAACGCCGTGAGGTCCTGTTTGAATTCCGGCCGGAAGTGCATGAGACAGATGTCACCTGGCCGTAGTCCGTTGCCCACCTGGTAGTCCATCCGCCCGGCATTGGCCTTGCACTCCCAGTCGATGACGGCTTTCAGCCCTGCCGCGGCCACGGCGGCGCGCATGGCGTTCGAGTAGGCGCCTCCCGGCGGGCGGAAGAGCGTGGGCTTGGTGCCGTAGTGGCGCTTGATGTAGTCCTGCATCCCCGTGATCTCGCCGAGCTGGTACTCGTAGCTCTGCTGGACCATGGAGGTGTTGTGGCTGATGGTGTGATTCTGGATGTGGTCGCCGCGCGCCTGGAACTTCTTGAAGAAGTCAGGGTCGCCGCCGATTGCGCTCCTTGTCAGGAAGAGGGTGGCGGGGTAGCCGAATTCGTCCAGCAGATCGAGCGACTCCTGGCTCTTGACCACCCCGTCATCGATGGTCAGGAACACCACGGGCCGGCTGGTCTCCACCCGGGTGATGACCGGCGCCAGCCCGTTCTGCACGGGCGGGATGGTGAAGTCACTGGTGAAGGCCCTGCGGGGCGTGGGGGTGATGCTGGGCGTCACGGTGGGCGCCGGAGTGCCGGACGACGGCGCGCTGCCGCCGGCGGACGGCGCTGGCCTCCCGGTGGACCCCGCGGTGGGAGTCACGGATGGCCCGGCGGCGCAGGCACCCAGCAGCGGTGCGGCCGCAGCTCCCATGGCCAGCAACGCCGCACGGCGTGAGATGAACGGTTCTGTCATGACCGGTGGTGCTCCTCGAAGTCGTCCACCCGATCTTAGAACCGGGAACCGCCCCGACCCGCCGGGGGACGCGCGCGCCTTGCATGTGAGACGTGATTACGGTTATCGTGTGAGCCGCATCACCGGAAGGTGGTGCGGACGCTTGTGATCCGCGGCGGGAGAGCCCTGTCGGCACATCCGGACAGGCGCCGTAGGAGCAAACCCTCCCCGGGAATCTCTCAGGCACCCGTACCGCCGCGGCGAGGCAACTCTGGAAAGCAGCCCGGTCAGCCGGGCTCACCGACGGTGCAAGCGGGCCCTCCGGCCTGCGGAATCTCTCAGGTCCCCTACAGAGCGGGGAGGAACACCTGTCATCGTGGTGCCCTCAGGGCGCCTGAGCCGAAGGGTTCCTCATGTCCGCTGGACCGGCCGTCCTCCCCGCCATGACCTGGATCAGCGCGCCCCGGCGCGCCCGCCTCATGTCCTGCCGGGTTCTGGCATCAGGATTTCCCTCCTCACCGATGCAATCAGCACGGCACCTCCGTCCACGGCTCCGGTTCACGGGTCCGGCGGACGGAGCGGGCCGTCACGCCCAGTGCATGAGCAACAGTGGAAAGAGGTAGTGGAGATGAGCAAAGTGGCCGCCGGGCTGAGGTATTCGGCCGAACACGAATGGGTCGCACCGGAAGGGGCCGGGAACACGCGCATCGGCATCTCCGCAGTGGCGGCTGACGCCCTGGGAGACATCGTGTACGTGGACCTGCCGGAGGTGGGCACCGTGCTCACCGCGGGCGAGACGTGCGGTGAGGTGGAGTCCACCAAGTCCGTATCCGATCTGTACGCCCCGGTCTCGGGGGAGGTCACAGAGGTCAATGCCGCCGTCGCGGATGACCCGGCACTGATCAACACGGACCCTTACGGTGAAGGCTGGCTGTTCGCCGTGGCCGTGAGTTCGGAGGGTCCGCTGCTGTCCGCGGCGGAGTACGCCGAGACGAACGGAGGGGAACTGTGAGCACCACGGTCACCGATTACGAGCAGGTGGTCCCGGCGTCGCTGAACGCTTCGCTGGCCGAACTGGACCCTGAGATCGCGGCGAAGATCGACGACGAGCTGCGCCGCCAGCGTGACGGTCTGGAGATGATCGCCTCGGAGAACCACGCCGCCATCGCGGTCATGCAAGCCCAGGGCTCCGTCCTGACCAACAAGTACGCCGAGGGCTACCCGGGCAAGCGGTACTACGGTGGCTGCGAGCACGTGGACGTGATCGAGCAGTTGGCCATCGACCGCCTGAAGTCCCTGTTCGGGGCCGAATACGCGAATGTGCAGCCGCATTCCGGCGCCCAGGCCAACGCCGCCGTCATGCATGCTCTCATCAAGCCGGGCGACACGATCATGGGCCTGAATCTCGCCCACGGCGGCCACCTGACACACGGCATGCGGATCAACTTCTCCGGCAAGCTCTATAACGTGGTCCCGTACGGCGTCCGAGAGGACAGCCACACGGTGGACATGGCCGAGGTGGAGCGCCTGGCCCAGGAGCACAAGCCGGCGCTGATCGTGGCCGGCTGGTCCGCGTATGCGCGGCAGCTGGACTTCGCGGAGTTCCGCCGGATCGCCGATTCGGTAGGCGCCTACCTCATGGTGGACATGGCGCATTTCGCGGGTCTGGTGGCCGCAGGCCTGCACCCCTCACCCGTCCCGCACGCCCACGTCACCACCTCCACCACGCACAAGACCCTGGCGGGCCCGCGTGGCGGCATCATCCTCTCCAACGATCCGGCCATCGCCAAGAAGATCAATTCGGCGGTGTTCCCCGGTCAGCAGGGCGGCCCGCTGGAGCACGTGATCGCGGGCAAGGCGGTGGCTTTCAAGATCGCGGCGTCCGAGGAGTTTCGGGAGCGCCAGGAGCGTGTGCTCACCGGGGCCCGGATCCTGGCCGAGCGCCTCACTCAGCCTGATGTGGCCGGCAAGGGCATCTCCGTGGTCTCCGGTGGCACCGATGTTCATCTGGTGCTGGTGGATCTGCGCGATTGCGATCTGGACGGGCAGCAGGCCGAGGACCGCCTGGCGGCCATCGACATCACGGTGAACCGCAACGCCGTCCCGTTCGACCCTCGTCCTCCGATGGTGACCTCCGGCCTGCGGATCGGAACCCCGGCTCTGGCCACCCGCGGATTCGGTGAGGCCGCCTTCCGCGAGGTTGCGGAGATCATCGCCCAGGCCCTGATCGCCGACGACGACGCGAATCTCGGCGGTCTGCGCGGGCGCGTGCACGCACTCGCCGCGGCTCACCCCCTCTACCCGGGCGTCAGCGGGCTCAGCTGATTCCCACCGGTGCTGCGCGGGCCCCGGTCCGCGCAGCACCGGCTTGCCTCCTCCCCTCCCCACACACCGTCGTCGAAGGAACCGTGCTGTGACTCTTGTGCCTGAAGGCCGCAAACTCCTGCGGATCGAACAACGCAACGCCGCGACCCCCGTGGAACGCAAACCCGACTGGATCAAAGCCAAAGTCCACATGGGACCCGAATTCGTCGGCCTGAAAAACCTCGTCACCAAAGAAGGCCTGCACACCGTCTGCGAAGAAGCCGGCTGCCCCAACATCTTCGAATGCTGGGAAGACCGCGAAGCAACCTTCCTCATCGGCGGCTCCGCCTGCACCCGACGCTGCGACTTCTGCCAAATCGACACCGGCAAACCCTCCCCCATCGACCGCTTCGAACCCACCAAAGTCGCCCGCTCCGTCCAGCAAATGAACCTCCGCTACGCCACCGTCACCGGCGTCGCCCGCGACGACCTCGAGGACGAAGGCGTCTGGATCTACGCCGAAACCGTCCGCAAAATCCACGAACTCAACCCCAGCACCGGCGTGGAACTCCTCATCCCCGACTTCTCCGGCAACCCCGAACACATCCAAGCCATCTGCGAGTCCAACCCCGAAGTGTTCGCCCACAACGTCGAAACCGTCCCCCGCATCTTCAAACGCATCCGCCCCGCCTTCCGCTACGAACGCTCCCTGGACGTCATCACCCAAGGACGCGACCACGGCATGGTCACCAAATCCAACCTCATCCTCGGCATGGGCGAAACCCGCCAGGAAATCTCAGAAGCCCTGAACGACCTCCACCACGCCGGCTGCGACCTGATCACCATCACCCAATACCTCCGACCCTCCGAACGCCACCTCCCCGTGGACCGCTGGGTCAAACCCCAGGAATTCGTCGAACTCGCCGAGGAAGCCGAAGCCATCGGCTTCCTCGGCGTCATGTCCGGACCCCTCGTCCGCTCCTCCTACCGCGCCGGACGCCTCTGGGCCACCGCCATGCGCAAAAAAGGCCGCGACATCCCCGAAAACCTCACCCACATCGCCGACACCATCCAAGACTCCGGCACCACCCGCCAAGAAGCACGCACCCTCATCGCAACACAAGGCTGAGCCCCTTCCGCTTCCCGGTGCCCGACGGCGGCGCACGGCATTCGCCGTGCGCCGCCGTCGGGCGTTTCAGTCCGCCCCCTCTGCTGGCTAGAATGGAGACACTATGGCTAAATCCACCGATTCCACCGTCACGAACGACGACGGCTCCACCAAGCGCGGCCTCTTCAATCGCAAGCCCCGGGCCAAGAAGAAAGGCCCCAGCCGGCTGAAGCAGATCGGCGAGGTCTTCACCATGACCCGCCGCCACGACCCCCTCGTGGTCTGGCTCATGCTCCTGGCCTTCCTCGTGGTGGTCGGCGTCGGCGTCGGAATCGGCGCCCTCTTCAACAACTGGATCACCGGCCTGATCCTGGGCATCATGCTCGGTCTGCTGGCTGCCACCTTCATCCTGTCCCGCCGCGCGGAACGCGCGGCGTTCGCTCAGATCGAGGGACAGCCCGGCGCCGTCGGCGCCGCTCTCGGAACCCTGCGCCGCGGCTGGATCGTGGAGCAGCAGCCGGTTGCCGCAAACCCGCGCACGCAGGACTTCGTGTTCCGCGCCGTGGGCCGTGCCGGCGTCGTGCTGGTGACCGAGGGCCCCCTGAGCCGTGTCCGCACGCTGGCCGACGGTGAGCGCAAGCGCATGGCCAGGATCCTGCCGAACGTGCCGATCCACGTGATCCATGCCGGCAAGGAGGAGGGCCAGGTCCCAATCGCCAAGGTTGGCGGCGCACTGCGCAAGCTGAAGCCCACTCTGACCAAGGTCGAGGTCAGCGCCGTGTCCAAGCGCATCGCCTCACTCGGCACCAAGCTCCCGATCCCGAAGGGCATCGACCCGTACAAGGCCCGCCCGGACCGCCGCGCCATGCGCGGCCGCTGAGCCTTACGAAACAGACCGGCCGCCGTCGTTCTCCAGAAATGGAGACGACGGCGGCCGGTTCCGTTTAAGCGCGCGTCATGCGTACACGCCTGAGTCAGTCCGGGAGGCCCTGCGTGTCGCCGCCTGCGGTCAGTGCCGTTTCGATCTTGCGCCGGTGGGAGAGCTCCCAGTCGTCCAGGGTCTGGGCGGATTCGGTGGCCTCACGTTCTGCAGCCGTACGCAGCAGGTCCGCGGAGCTGCCCGCGTCCAGGATCACGATCCCCTCCTCATCGGCCACCACGATGTCCCCCGTACGGACGGTGACGCCACCCACCACGGCCTCGCCCTGAGGCGACAGGCGGTTCTTACCGCCCGGTTTCGGGAACGCTCCACGGGCGAACACCGGGAACCCCATCTCGCGGACCTCCTGGAGATCACGGATGTGGCCGTCGACGACGAATGCTGCGATCCCCCGCCGTTGAGCGACGGCGCAGACGTTGCCGCCTGCCACCGCGAGCCGGGAGCCACCGGATTCGACGACGATCACCGAACCGGGGGCGGCACGATAGATTGCGGCGTGCATCATCAGATTGTCCCCGGGGGCGCAGCGCACCGCGTAGGCCGGGCCGATCACGCGGGGCACGCCCGCCCACAGGGGCCCGATCACCGGATCCAGGACCTGTTCCTCCCCCACCAGATCGGCCACGGAGGTCGGCGAGACGTCAGGGAAGGACGGAGTGTCGCTCATGGGGTTCTCTTTCGTCATGTCCGGCGTGGAGTGTCCCGGCCGGGCCGGCTTTCCGGACGGTTCAGCGGCGGACCAGAACGGTCTTCATCGCCTTGTCATGCAGCCCCCGCTGATCGGGGTCGAAGATGATGGCGGGAATGACCAGGCAGAGCAGTGCAGCGCGGACCAGGGCCGCCGGGATGCCTGCGGGCGAACCGTCCAGCCGGACCACGTGGATGTTGGAGACCCGGTGCCCGATGCTGTAGCCGAGCGTGCCGACCAGCACGGCCTGCTCCGCGAAGAACACGGCAAGAGTGGCCCAGGAGTTGCCGTCGAAGAAGAAGTTGCTGATCAGCAGGCAGAGCGCCCAGTCAATGCAGATCGCCAGGATCCTCCGCCCAGCACGGGCCAGGGAGCCTGGACCGGATTCCGGAAGTCCCAGACGCTCTCCCGGGTATTTGCTGATGTGCGTTGTGTCGGGGCCTTCCAGCCAGGAACCTAGATCTCGTCGAGTCACCACGCCTTAAGACTATCCGCTGAGTCTGTGCCCCACGGGGCCGGGTCCGGCTCTCCGGCCGGTCTGTCCGCATCCCGGAGCGCCTGCCCGCACCGGGCGGCACTGTCGGTAGAGTGAGGAAGGTACGACCGGGAGCCGCCAGGCCCCCAGCGCCTACCTGTCACATCTCGTTGTAACCTCCCGGAAACAATGCAGACATTCCCGGGTAATGCCCGCCACCTAGGCTGTTCACCAGTAGATGGCGCGGCAATCCGCTGGGTGGCACCTGGCCGGAACCCGGTGCCGTCGCCTTCAGGCCACCGGCCCAATCCTGTTAGGAGCATGCATGTTCACCAGTGCGGACGAAGTCCTCAAGTTCATCAAGGATGAGGACGTCAAGTTCGTCGACATCCGTTTCACCGATCTCCCGGGCGTGCAGCAGCACTTCAACGTTCCCGCCAAGACGGTTGACGCGGACTTCTTCGTCAACGGCCAGCTCTTCGACGGTTCCTCCATCCGCGGCTTCCAGGGCATCGCTGAATCCGATATGCAGCTGATCCCCGATGTGACCTCCGCGTTCATCGACACCTTCCGCATCGAGAAGACGCTGGCACTGAACTTCTCCATCGTGAACCCGCGTACCGGCGAGCCGTACCACCGCGATCCCCGTGGCGTCGCTGAGAAGGCCGAAGCCTACCTCGCCTCCACCGGCATCGCCGACACCGCGTTCTTCGCCCCCGAAGCCGAGTTCTTCGTCTTCGACAACATCCAGTACCAGTCCTCCCCCCAGGGCAGCTTCTACAAGATCGACTCCGAGGAAGCCCACTGGAACACCGGCCGCGAGGAAGAAGGCGGCAACCTCGGGTACAAGACCCCCGTCAAGGGCGGCTACTTCCCCGTGGCTCCGACCGACAAGCAGGCCGATCTGCGCGACGCCATGTGCATCGAGCTGGACAAGGCCGGCCTTGAGGTCGAGCGTTCTCACCACGAGGTCGGTTCCGCCGGCCAGGCCGAGATCAACTACAAGTTCACCACGCTGACCGCGGCCGCGGATGACCTGCAGAAGTTCAAGTACGTCATCAAGAACACCGCCGACGCCTGGGGCAAGTCCGTCACCTTCATGCCGAAGCCGGTCTTCGGTGACAACGGTTCGGGCATGCACTGCCACCAGTCCCTGTGGAGCAACGGCACGCCGCTGTTCTACGACGAGAAGGGCTACGCGGGTCTCTCCGACACCGCTCGCTGGTACATCGGCGGTCTGCTGAAGCACGCCTCCGCCGTCCTGGCCTTCACCAACCCGACGGTGAACTCCTACCGCCGCCTGGTCAAGGGTTACGAAGCCCCCGTGAACATGGTCTACTCGCAGGGCAACCGCTCCGCCGGTATCCGCATCCCGATCACGGGCTCCAACCCGAAGGCCAAGCGCATCGAGTTCCGAGCGCCGGATCCCTCGTCCAACCCGTACCTGGCGTTCGCGGCTCAGCTGATGGCCGGAATCGATGGCATCCGCAACCGCATCGAGCCGCCGGCACCGATCGACAAGGACCTTTACGAGCTGCCCGCTGAGGAGGCCAAGGACATCCCCAAGGCTCCGGGCTCCCTGGAGGAAGCTCTGGACGCCCTTGAGGCCGACAATGAGTTCCTGCAGGCCGGTGGCGTGTTCACCCAGGACCTGATCGACACCTGGATCTCCTACAAGCGTGAGAACGAGATCCTCCCGCTGTCGCTGCGCCCGAACCCCTACGAGTTCGAGCTCTACTACGGCGTCTGATTCTCAAGAGATCTTCAGCGCCGCTCCCACGGCGTGAGCGCCCAGCAATTTACTGAGCCCCAGGCGGCAGTTGCCGCCTGGGGCTCAGCCTATCTCCGGACGTCTGCGGACGGCTACGGATAGTAAACGGACGGGTTTCGGGCTGACCGCCGACGCGCCTGCCACCCAAACACGCCAGCGTTGAGCAAACTCGCTTCGGACGGCACGGTGTGCAACCAGCCGATAGCAGCCCTAGGCTCACCCACAAGACCGGTGGCTCTGGTGCCACTTCTACGCCCTGGGTACCGGCTTAGCGTGGAAGCAGGCGATCTTCCTATGTTCGGTACCGGCGGCTTACCGGTTGATCGAATAGCGTCAGTTCGATGATTGTTCGTTTCCTTGTGGCCCGATGAGGAAAGGCCGCGCCATGCCTCGCATGCACTGAATCACAGGCATCAACTTTCGCGCCCTCATGCGCGCCTATACCGGTCAAAATCTCAAATAAGGCCAATCCGTACGCTGAGAGGCTGGAGACTGTCAGCGGCCCAACTCGCAGCACCCCACGTTGCAGCTGCATCGCCTCTCGTCGACCAGGGCGCAAGTTAATCACGATAGCCGTTTGTGCTGATCTGTCTATGCACCCCGCTGAAGTTCGAATGAATGGGGCCGGTCCGCGTGGCATTGCTCATCAAGGCACGTCTCGCCGAGCATCAGCAGCTCACCACACAGGTAGTGTCCATCGATCAAATTCGCTATGCCTGCCCCCGGGCAGCCGAAGGCTTCAAACCATTCAGGATGATGAGACTCTCAGCCGTACAATCCATCCCACCACGTGCCATGACTTGCCTGAATTGCAGGGATTCAACCCCTTCTGCCCCATCGTCATAAGTTGGCAAGAGTATCCGCGGCACGCTTGGCGATTGCAATGACGCGATCAACAATCTCTCGGTCATTGAGCACGTCCTGGTACTGAACTTGCCGACCGGCGTATGCCAGTACCAAGGCCCAATACTCGCGTTCACTGGTCCGGCACTCACTAATCCAGTTGTGGACGCCACGGAACCAAAGTTCGCAAGGGTGCCCCCGCCCGAAGTCTCCTGTCGCGAAGGCCGATTCGATCTCGGAGACGACGGGCCATGCTGCACCACGGATCGGCGAGGCTGGATGGACCAGAGTCGAGATGAGCATAGTAATTGGGTCTAGCGCCCCGGCGGCGAAGGCTTCGCTGTCGAAGTCGATAAGTACAGCCCGTCCGTTGTCAATCAGCACGTTCCCTGGGTGAAGATCTCCATGGCGAGGGCCCACCTGAGTGGTGACCGTGAGACTACCGGCCGGCACGGAAATTCCGTACCTGTCAAGTAAACTTGACAGGCTCTCCCAGACGATCAGGGGTTCGCAAATCTCGGCCACGGTGAGCGTCCTTCGCTGTGCTGATACGCCACGCAAAGCGTCCCAGACGGGTCGAGCGAGCTCTACGGCTCGGGCGGGTTGCTCGGCGATGATATCCATGAGCGGGTACGGTGATTCACCGGCGATCTGCAGGACATTGATGTATTTTCCGGCCATCAACCCGGACAACGTCCTCACAGTAGCAGTTGTGTTTGCGCGCGGCAGTAGCTCGGGAAGGCCACCAGGCGAACCCGGAGACTTCACACGCTTAGCTACAACGGTGGCCACGCGGCCTTCGGAGCGATTGACCTCACACCGCCACACACTCGCATCGGTCAAGCCGCCACCAAGCGATTCGACGTCGATCGAAACACCCCGGTAGTCATAAGCGAGTCTGCGAAGAACCCTCTTGTCTAGTTCGTTTAGTGAGTCGCTCCCGCATGGCGTGATGATCTCAATGTCGTCCAGGGATTGCAGTAGTTTGCGGAACTGTACGACGTGCTCCTTGAACTCTAAGGACTGGTCCTTCTCGAGGACAGTGACTCTGTCGATGGGTTGGCTACCCTGCGTCGGAAGCTGCCCACCTCCTTGCAACGACTCCTGGATGTGGCGGACGGTCGCGAAACCGGTGAATACGATGAGCCTGGCGTCGGGATGATTCGAGCGGACCTCTTTTAGGAGTTCATCGCCAAACTCGTCGGTCGCGGGTTCGCCTGCTTTCACCGGGAGTCGGCGGTCCAGTACGACCAAGTCGATGAGGGCCGACGAAGTGCTGAGGTACACACGCGCGGGAGCAACCGAGTTGAAGGTTTGGACTCTGAATCCGGCAGTCTCAAGGACACCTTTGGAAATTTCGGCCTGCTCAGGATCGTCCTCAACGAGCACGGCGATCGGGTTAGCCATGAGGACGTGGTCCGCTCAGGGAGAAGGAAGCAGTGCCGCTGGCACCGTCGAGATTTATGGAAAGCCCGAGTCGGGCTGCCACAGTATTGATCAACGATAGCCCCTGACCTTGGTGCGCCAGCTTGGACGAGTTACCCACATCGACGACGTCTGTGAGGGCGAACCGGTCACCCTTGAAAGGATTGGTCACTCTGATCCAATAGCTTTGGTCCGTGAAACCCCAAGTAATCTGGGCAGTCGCTTTTCCGGTCGCGTCGATCGAGGCATCGATCGCATTCTGGAAGACGTTCGAGAGTAACATCGAAAACAATCCTTCATCTGTTTCAATATCGATGCTAGCCACTTCTGCAGAAGGCGCGACTGCAGGCGCGGTGCGCGTGTCTGGCCAGTTTTCGGACAACAGGTGCGGCAGGCTCAGGCGGCGGAGGTTCAGTTCCTCACTGGATTTTATTATGGCGACGAGCCCGTCAATTCGACGCTGAAGCTTACGAACAGCATCGTTAGTCATGCTGGTCCCGAAGGATTCGATTTCACTGTCCGCGGCAAGCCTTATCCATCCCACTGCGGGCGACAGTTCGTGCCTAACCAGAGCTGCGATGTCAACGTGCTCTGACGCGGCTACTTTGTTCCTTGCTCGTACGTCAGTTACTTGCGACACTGCGGCGGAGCCTCCGCGCAATGTGTCGGTCGATCTCTGCCGTGACTCCAAGACTTGGAGCAACAAACGGCGCACCTGGGGAACCGTTTCCGCTTGCAGAGCATTCATGAGCGCTCGGGTGGTGATTGCCTGTGGATGCTGGATGAGCCACGCTGCCGCCCTTGCGCGATTGCTTGGAGCCGTCGACCCAAGTCCTTGCAGCTCGTCCGGAGTTTCGACGGTCATCCCAAGCCGCCGTGCTCGGTATAGAAGGTGGAGCGGCGGACGAATGCCTCACGTCCGCCCTCCATCAGACGTGTGATCTTGTCTACGACGACGTCTGAATCAAATGCCCCTTTGACGTCCACTCTGCCGACTTTTCCATCACTGCCAAGAACAACAACGTTGTCGGCGGAACCGAGCACCGGGATATTTGCATTGTGCGTAGCGACAATTGTTTGGGCTCCACCCTCTCGGCGTGCGTTAAGGCCACTCACGACATTGGCGACCAGGAAAGCATTGTCCAGGTGATCTTCAGGCTGGTCAAGAATCAGAGTGCGTTCTTGTTCGGAGAGAACGATCGGCAGGGTGACGGCGCACTTCTGACCTGTCGAGAGCGCATCTACGCTCTTGTCAATCGATCCATCCCGCAAACGGAAGTCAACGCTGTCTGCCAGGCGAATGGTGCTCAACCCTTGGAGGAGTTCCCGCTCGTTCAGGTTCTCAAGCAGCCTATGCGATCGATCCTCAGCGATGTCGGCTACAGCTGCGAGCCCGATGGCGTCCCCGCTCTCGACCATCTCCAAGAGTTGCCTCGGCAGCACACGCTCCGCTACGGCGTCAATCAATGTAGTGCGGGTGTTGCTACCACGGAGTGAGTCTTGAAGAAACCTTCGAAAGTCGCTTGCTTCTGCCAAATGGTCGACGACGACCACAACGTTGTTAGCGATCTGCGCGGTTGTCGACCGTGCGACATCGGCTCTCGTGTCGTAGAGCGACTCTTCCGCTTGCTCGACTACATCAAGCATCCGCCCCCGACGTTCCAAGAGACCTGCATGCCGAGATTCGAGCTCGCGGACGGCGGCGTCATTCTCATCGAGCGCACGGAGCTCAGTGTCAACGTTCCTGAGCTGCGCAGTGATCTGACCGAGCCCGGCTTCCGCTTCTTCGAGTCCTTCCCTGATCGGCGCCGCGGCTTCACGAGCACATATGTTCCGTTCTCGGGTTTCAGCTTCAGCGGTGTCAAGGTGGGTTTGGGCCGCAAGGAGTGCCGTAGCGAAGCTCTCCGAGAGGCCTACCGCCTGGTTGAGTGCGTCACGTACTTCGGACACTTGCGTTAAGGCCGCGGCTCGCTCTGTCGTAACGAGCAGCCTGTCGAACACACGTTGGTGAGAGACCAGCAGCTCAGTGACCTCGCCGCGAACCGCTTCGATGCGCTCGAGGTCTTGTCCACTTGAGATGACTCGCTCCTCTGCCTGCCGGAGAAGATCTCGTTGCTCGGAAAGCTGGGCGGTGGTTCCTCCAAGTAGAGCCGTCTCCTGCGCCAAAAGGAGGTTTCGATCAGCAGCGAGCCGATCACGCTTCTTCGACTCCTCGCGGCGTCGGTCCAACTCTGCCCGTATATCGAAGGCTTCGCCGGTCAACCCTTCAATCTCGCCGAGGTCGGGAAGCTCGCTGACCGCAGCAGTACGCAAGTCCAGGAGGTTTAGCCGACTGGGTGCGTCGGATGCGATTTCCTCAAGCTCGTTCTGTCCCAACACAAGAACCGATTTGGAGAGGTCGAGTCGCTGACCTCCACCCTTCGCGTCGACCACAAGATGACGGCCACCATCCGCGGATTCCAAGTCAACGATGACCTCTCCTGCGCCAAGCACGGCATCAAGGAACGTTTGTCGGCTACGAACAGCGGCGACGCTCTGCTCGGCATGCTGCGCGCCCACGGCGTGGCGAAGGAGTTCCAAGAAGGTGGTCTTGCCTGCACCTCTGGGGCCGACGACCACGTTCAGACCTTGATCCAGCGATACGTCCAGCCCCTTGAGGAAGCCGCCAGTCACCCGAACGCGCGAAATCCACATACGCAACCTCCCTCAAGATCCTTCGCTAACGAGGCTCCGCGCTTACGGCAGCCTCGTTGACCAACATTACCGGCCGCCCTCAGCCGAAGCCCGATTGCGGCACGCGAGTGGCTCGAGTCGATGGAGCTTGTGCCTGGTTTCCGGCGGGATGGGCATCACGATCGGATCGAGCACGAATATCAGCACACTGCAACTTTGCAAACGTATTCCGGATTTTCAGACCACCGTGCTGCATCC
>Ga0153950_1000117_pt1 | contig 33022 bp, 31 predicted proteins | sample TSNJ034MetaG_FD_104737 | JGI IMG/M metagenome (GOLD analysis project Ga0153950, IMG submission 104737) | Attine ant fungus gardens microbial communities from New Jersey, USA - TSNJ034 MetaG | ecosystem: Host-associated > Fungi > Mycelium > Unclassified | place: USA: New Jersey, Wharton State...
ATTTGAAAGGTCTTCTTAAGGGCTTTTGGTGGCTATTTAGATTGTCAAAATCAGTCAAGTATTTCCAGAGTTATGGTCTAAATGAAGTTTGTAACATATTGAGAACCTTGTATCTCCATGGGATCTTATTGCCTTAGGATATATTTATAACTAAAAGAAGTGCATTGAAGAGAGCCTCACAATGAACATTGAAGTGAACAATTATATCAAGCAGTTTCTGAGATATCAGTGATTTAGTGTTTGGTAACTCAGTGAATACTGATTGCTTTGAGATATTTTTGGTATTATTGGAAAGGTCTTCTTAAGGGCTTTTAGTGACCATTGAGATCATTAAAATCAGTCAAGTATTCCTGGAGTTATGGTCTGAATGAAATTTGTGACACTGATAACTTTCAAAACCAATTAAATGTCTTATTATTTTGTTTATTTTATTACTCAATGAGTTTTGATCCAAATTATGACTTATGAACTCATGTCTAGAGAATTGATTCTAGTATAACATATATCAAATTCAGAGTTTTAGGATTCATACCTTTAGTGGTATTAGATGATTAATCCAAAAACACTAAATATTTTGGAAGCTACTGTTGGAGAATTGAATAATATAAATAATTAAATAGAAAGAAAAGAAAATAATGATAAAAGAAAACCGTACACAACTAGTGGATAGCAGGCTAGCTAAGTTCATTTGTGGATAAATACAGTAGGCTACTATTAGTAGTCCTTAGTTGTCTACCACAAAGTGACATCTGAGTCTTTTATCATCTTTTATCTTACTACAGACAAGTAATGGCCTGGCTGAGTAACTCCAAGTGGGTCAGAGTGAAGCAGAGATCCTATAGAGAACTATGATGGGGGCAACACATGTTGTCATTTATTTGTCTACAATGATGATAGAAGTATTACTAAGCATATAATCAATTTAAAGATCTTGAACACACTTTGGATCGACCCAACCAGGCGAAGGCACCTGTGGACGAAGACTTCACCCTACTTTCACTTTTGAAATTTTTTTTAGCAATGCAACTGATCAATGGACGCAGGTATTGAGGGTCCCCAACTGGGCTGTTGCTCCTGATTCGCCTCCAATTTTTGGGAAGGTTTGAGGAGACCAAAGAGGAAGGAAGTGATGTACCCAGGTAGCAATAACGCGCAAACAACTCAACGTCTTTGTTCATTTTCCTTTCATTTGCAATCAACTAAAACCAAGACGTTATGCCAGGTTACTTCGTCGCTCCAACACAGTCTCACAAAAGACAAGCAGCAGAGGGCATACCGCCAAAACGATAGCAACGGAATGGGTAATTTCTAAAGGACTTTCGAGATGTAATATTGGACCGGCGCCGACGACTGCTGCTTCTTTCGGCCAATTTCCGATACATTCAGTTCCGAGGCAGGTATTTGATGAGGATCTCGATGTATCCGCAGACCCTGAATTGAAGAAGGTGCCCCTGTCTCCTGCCTCACGATCGGCTCAGGCAAAGGCTGCTACAGAAACTTTCAAAGGGCCCTCATGACAATGTGTTATTGGAGGCCAGTGAAATTCTGCATTACAGGTTGTCAAGAATGCAGATAGTCTTTCTGCGCTTCCAGATTATCGGAGAACTACATCCGAAAAAGGTAAAAAGTCTGTGGACAGGGGATTAGTTGTCAGAGGAGTGCAAGTACTGTGAGCATCTTAACATCTGGTATCTCAGCAAGACTTGGGGTCTGAACCTTGAATCGGTTATCACAACATGCAATCCAGGAAATTGAATCACCTGCGGGCATCCAATCTTTGCCTGAAACCAACACTTATGAGGACCAAATCTTGGCCCACAATCAAGCTAAAGGACTAAAAGAAACTGTCAAAGCCGCCACTAAACCTCCTGAATCACTTTTCCCGAACTGACCAAGATTAGATAGCTCGCCGATTGCTATCACTGCCACTATCAGTTCCAAAATCAGTATCACACATGAGGCTACCAAGCACAGCGTTTCGATCTCTAAACCATCCTTCGGCTCCACTGGATCAAATGCCTAACCCTACTAGAGGTGCACGAAGCGACGACGAGCATTTCATCCTCAGTTCTAAGTCCTCCCATGCTTCCATTGTCGAAGAAGATAAGAAGTCGCTAATAGACCCGCGAGAGGTCATTTCACCGTATTTGATGAAGTTGGGGTCTGCTGCTGTGCCGACAGTGGGATTCGAACAAAGAAGAGAGAAAATCATGAAAACAGCCACCATGAGCTACATCGGCGAGCGCCTTCATTCAGAGAAGGAAGTAAATACCTCCAACCGCAAAGGTCCTACACAACGTCGAGTTCCACAGCAACCTCTACCACGTCACTGGTGAAAAAGATGATACCACCTGTGCAGTACTCCGACATTAATGGTAATCTTAGGGTTGAATGTTGACATTCAGTCTTTTAACCTCTCTGATGACGCAATGACGAAGTCTTGTAATCCTTGACTTCAAGTTCAAAACCATGTCAGTGACGTCAACAATGACATATGGTTCGGGCCCGCGGGTTATTCAAGAAAGTCACTACTCCATGACGTACATTCGTACATTCGCCACCCAACGGTACATACATGTATACAAGATAAAACGGGACTGCTGGCCATTACTTGTGATTCTTGAATGATCCTCCCGATGCCTATTTCGGAACACATTGATCTATAATCATCTGGATTGGATTCAGATGGAAGAAGTGATATCCGAGCACAACGCACATCGCTCTACACCACTAACTCAGCAATGACTCAAAAAGTATACAACCCAAATGAAAAGTGATATGATTAATACTGCAAACCTGGAATCAGCCGACAAATTCAGTCCAACCACTACTGCGAACGAGTTGAAGAAGCAAGCGTTACCCCAGGGAAAAATGAGTCAGAAGGTTTCTTGAGGTCCCCTGCTGTTTCACATATCTCGAATTCTATGTCCACACCATTATCCAACCATATCCTTCCCCATTTGAATTTTTATGAAATGTATTCGATGGATACGGTCGACGACGTACGCATGAAAGTATACCCTCTCGGTTTTCGAGGAGAAAATCCCAAAATATCATGAGGCAACATTTGGTTTGAACTGAGCCTTAACTTGTTCTGTTTGTTGTCCACTTGCAATCGGTCTCACCTTCCTCCTTGAACAAGACCTTAAACTTCATATATTATCAGGCTCAAAGATATGTCAAAATGATGACCGTCAAGATACAATGCGAGCATCAAGCATCAAGGAGCATGAAGAACCTGGGACGAACAGGGTAAAGTAAAATTGATCGATCTGCGTACAAAAGCCAAATGTTTCACTTGGAATCAGCTTGACAGCATCAAGCTACTCAAGAATAGAGCTGAAATGAGCACATCCTATGCCCGCAAGAAATGTAAAATAGTACTGATGATCAATGTCAAACTTGGACGTTTTGTCTACAATGTGGCTATGAGCATTGTCATCAGTTTGCAACATGAAACAGCATACGCAATCTCTCCAATGATATTTCGAGCAGGGCTATAGAAGCAAACATGCAGAATTGTAGGACCATGACCAGGAAAGATTTGACTGCAAGTAGAAACCGCACATCCCAACTCTCTAGTTGATTTCCAGACGACTTGGCCGAAGTGAGAATCAAACTGGCCTAGGAGAAGAACGGCTATGTTAAATCTAGGCGTTATGTGCGAGTGAGGCTCGGGGGGGGGGTAGAAATGACTCCACACGTCAGAAATGGATGGAAAAGTTGCAGGGAGCAGAGATATATATAGCCAGATGCGAGACAACACTCACTCTTATCTTGAATAAAAGTGGCTACAGCACTTTGAACCGAGAAATCACCAGTAGCGGCCACAATATTTTCGCCATAAGGTTCATCTCTCAAAACACCATTAGTGTGTTTGAAATAACAGGCATCGGCCCATTCTTCCGCTAATTGAGCAAGAAAGACAGACCACAATAATGGTGCAGCGTGATACCGTGTGCGAACGTTGTTGTGTGCTTGGAGGAAAGCTGACCTTTGAGCAGGGGAATTCCGGATCAACGTTGGATCAATATGGGAGCGGATACTGTGTTTGGATTCGGCGTAGAGAGGGGATGATGGTGCTGCAGAAACAGCACGTCCAGTGAAAAGTATAATGAGGAAGGGGATCAAAACAATTGATATCATAGCTCTTTATGTTCTGATTTAGTGTTCTTCTAGAGAGAAAAAATGAATCTTTCTTTACTCGTAGATCAGGAGCTGAAAAGAATTGTCAAGGGAGTTAGATACCTGAAGGAAAAAATGAAATGACTATCTCAGAGTTAATGTAGTCCCAGATACACCGTCGTTACCCAGCATATGAGGTTCTATTTCTCTTGTGTCTCAGATCTATGAAACAACAAACTGACTAGCACGACATGTTTGAGTAACTCATAGGTTCACCTTGTGTGTAGAATTTGCAGCTGGGAAACCTGTTGGATTCTGGATGTCATGCGAGCCTTCGCGATGCACGATGATGAGATCATCCTGTTGTTTGACATACTGATATTGGTATCTAGGTTACATGGTAAGTAGATAGGTATATAGGTAGTGTAGTTAGTTTGTACCACCATCCGTTTGTACCCTTTTTACCTTGTACCCTCCCCTGTTCGTATTTCAACAGCACCATAATCACAGAGTTCATCTATCAGAATCAACGCGTTCCTACATGTATTCGTCGAATTCGTGGAGATAGATATCGGAAAGTGCGCGTCTTAGCACCTCTCTATCAGGTACAAAGCACAATAGTCAAGTGATTAATTATAGGGCGAGTAATAAAAAGCGTGCCAAGATTGGACTGCCAACAAGATAACAAGGGACATTAAAATCTCTTCAAGCAGGAAGTGAAGTTGTACGGCTGCTAATAGGTCAGCGCGGGTAATCCACCTTCGAGTGGGTCACATCTCCCCTATACATTCACTAGCAAACTTCGCCCACACTCTCCTCCCATGGCCACATGCCCTCCGTATATACCCGTAGATACACTCCCTAATGTTGGGTCCTGTTTGAGCCCTCCGCGTCTTAGTACTAGCTTGCTTGTTGCGAAATAGAATCAAAAAAAGAGTGGGTCACGTTTGAAAATTTCGGATCAGGATTGCACCCGCGCCTACTCAGCATGTCTTACATTCAGGTTTAGGGCGCAGTGGGTTTGATTTGCAGGTGTTAAACAAAGGCGTGAATTTGGCCAAATTCACCGGCCTGTCGATCCGTGGGGAAGACATGGCCGAACAAGTTAAACCATTATTAATCAGCCTCCATGAAGGATTAGATTAATCCTGCAATTTTGACTAAGTAGATCTTCAATTTGGATGTACGAATTAGATGTTTTACAACTACGGTTTTACTGAGTCATTTGCACTTGTAGATGTGCAGATTAGCCCTCTGATTCTAGTCTAAATTTGATTGGTCAATCGACGTGCGAGTTTCACAGCTGCAGATTTGACCATTCACCAGACCATTCACTATCTGATCAGTGAATTTGGCAGAATTCGCCCCCCTTTCATCACCCAAGGCGAATCTCGAGGCGAATATTTCGACCAAGCCTTATCAGTCATCACATGATTTCAGGACTGGCGCATATCCAGATGTGATTACTCTGGAACTTTGCAATGATCATTAAGTCCGCAAACGACCAGGCTGCTTCAGAAAGCATTGTGGAGGCATATATATTCATAATGGGAAAGGATTAAATGAAAGAGGTAGAAAGACTAATCCAGGCTAGACTGGTCGAACGCCGTAATCCTTTTTAAAGGAGTCTAATTCATGTTCTTTCGTTTTGTATTGCTCGGCAAGACTGACAACAGCCTTCGAAATCTGTTTGAATGTTCAACACTCGTAATATGAATTGAAAAGATTTCATCTACCCCATCACGGTTAGTCTGCAATACAGGAACGACATCTTGCACAGTGCGCTCGACAAGCACTCCGCCAACTAAACGGAAACATTTTCGGTCTGGTTCCTCCGCAAGGACTTCATTTAATGTGTTGAGAACGAGGCTAGCATTCCAGATCGGGTTATGGAGGTAATGAAACACAGAATTGGAGATCAAGCATACGTATGCTCATCTGCTTCCTGTTCGAGTTCGCCTATTTTGCTTGCGAGAGCTTGAAGGTCATTTTGCATCCGAACAAAGTTCTGTTGAATCTCTGTCTAAATGAAGGTCGTCAGCGCATAGTTCTGATAAATTGAACAGACGGACCCTGAGGCGTCAGCGATGGTTTTTTAGCCTTGGAAGAGGAAGCCATGGATGGGGAAGCCATGGATGAGGGATGAAAATCTAATTGGCCAATGCCTGTGACATGTCACTCGCAACCGTCACGCCTAACTCGAAGTTGGCATCTTCTCCACCATGTCCTTTGCGCGCATCATCGGGATTCAGCCTCGCATTCTTACTGTCATCGCTCGCCAATATCCTTCAAATAATTGTCGTCGGCTTATATCTTCTTCATCCTGCTTTTATAATCGCCACGCCCCTTACCCCAATCTCCAGAGTGATCTTGACGAAAAAGTTAACCGCAACCGTGCACATGCCACACAGGAACATGGCTCCTTTGACCCTGCAGTGAACCCCTACAGGAATGGTCCGAGTGCTATCGACAAGGCTGTTCACCTTTTTTTCCTCACTGAGATCCTCCGAGGTACTCCGATCATGCGGTGTTGAGCTTTCTCGTTGCTGAATGTCCGTAGGAATGTGGATTGTTATGGAGAACTTCTTTCGTCCTCCCTATACAATCATGTATCCGTTCGAGAAAGGACCTTTATCTCCTCGTTTCCGTGGCGAACATGCATTACGTCGTTATCCCAGCGGAGAAGAGCGTTGCATCGGTAGGCTGTAGAATTGAAGGACGTGCTCAGGTGTCCTTACGTATCTCCTCAAAAGCCTGCAAGCTTTGTGAGGCTATTTGTCCTGCGCAGGCTATTACAATTGAAAGCGAACCTCGCCTGGATGGATCGAGGAAGACAACTAAATACGGTCTGTGCAGATTACGTGGAAGACATTGCAGTGTCATTTACATCGTCCCAGATATTGATATGACTAAGTGCATATACTGCGGATTCTGCCAAGAGGCCTGCCCCGTTGATGCTATTGTCGAAAGTGCGTCTCAGTATCTTCCCCGAGCTAGGAATCCCTGAATAAAGATGGCTTCCATTCTAGCACAAAATCAAGAATTCTCTACTGAGACGCGCGAGGAATTGCTATACAACAAAGAAAAACTTTTAGCAAATGGCGACAGAGCCGAGGCCGAGATAGCTGCGAATCTTTTGGGTCAGTTGTCATCCTGAATCGTGAATTCTCCCATGTGCATATCTGATTGTTCATCCTTTTAGCGGACCATGTATATCGATGATGCTTTCTTGTCGTTGGATGGTCTTTCTATAGCGCCTTCCGTAGATTGTGTATCAGGGTATAGAAAATTTCTATCAGATATTCATTTTATTCCCATATTTATCCTGGAAACTAGCTTGTCCCTGTGGCAAGTGGCGCTGGGGTGCACCTCCATGATCCTCTCCTACCAGAAGAGTCGTGAAACTGCTTTCTCAACGTGTTATAAATATTCAAACTTTAACATCATTGATCAACTACTTTTGATCTCTAATATCCCCTAGCGACTTCTCTTGATTTTAACTTGATCCCAAACAAATTACTGGGTCTATTGGCAATGTAAGTTGAAGCAGTGTCTTTACGACCCTAGCTGACTGCTCCTTCTCGCAGAATCCCTAGGAATCCTAAGATCTTGTTAGTTAATCAAGATGTTAATGGCATGCTAATGAGGTAGTCTGACTCGACCTTCTGTAATGGAACCTTGGTAACGATGTGGGTTTATTCTCTATGCGATCCTTTTCTCAAAGGAAAACTCAAAACATCATAAGGCGGTGTTGGCAGATTGTTCTTCTTACTAAACAATGACTCCTCAGACAGCGTCAGACCGACCCTTGTGATGGTGTGGCCACTTTATCCCCGGCCATAACGAGGATTGTCTGCTGTCAATACCAGATTGTCAACGCCGCTATCCATTCTGTGGAGCGTAGACTGATGGTGAGCGAAGCTTATTCGAATTTCAGTTCTCCTTATCGGCCAATTCAGCCCAAGACTGGTCACGATCGAAATACAGCCATTGGTCATTGTGTAATTGCTGTCACTAGTGTCAGCCGCGGCCATATTATTAATTCCCAAGACCCATCGCCAGTTTCATACCCTGTCCGGCCAAACTTGACTCATCGAGTTCTTCTTCGCAATGGACTCATGCGTCAATAATAACTCTTTGCTTGCGGTCGGAAGAACGCCGAATCAAGGCCTCCTGAAGAAGATCAGTCACAAAACAGCTTCACACAAACGGTGAGTCCTCCGTCACCTGTGTTCCTGGGAGCTGTCCAAATAATCATTGACATCTTGTTTTTGATCTTTTGGAAACCGGTGATAGCACTGTGCGAGGACGCGCAGTTCCTCAGCCATCGGTCAACCGGCCCTCGGATTCACCTGTGATTGTTTCTCTCCCTTTACAAATTTCTACCTCAAAGGAGTCACGATCACAAAGCATTCCCACAAGACGACGCAATTCCCGTTTCAAATATGCATCTCGTCATTCTGTGCCCCTATGTTCCGATATGCCGGTGTATCAGAATACAGATTGCGATGCTGTGACAGATATTGCATCTGTCAAGACATTCAATGCACCTCAGAGACGACAACGTGGAGCGTTGTCATCGACTTTAGGAAGTTCTCCGAATGGACATTCACACTTTCCGAAAACACGTAGGTACCACGCAAGCCACACCCTTGGTTCGCCCAAATTGGATGCTATTGAGAGTCGGCAAGATTCTGATGGAGCCTCTACGACTTCGAATTCAAAAGTACCATCTAGAGCATTGGGAAATGCCTCGGCAGAATCTAACCGAGGATTTCGGGCAAGACTCATGTTATCTGAAGCTCGTAAGACGATCCAGAATTGCAAAACCGACCAATCTGACTCAGGCCCAAAACGGAATCGTTCGAGAACGCCCTTCGTAATGGATATTGTCTTGGAACTCAAGGCCCAGTATGCTGGATACACTACTGAGGATTTGTACGTCACCCTTGAAGCTATGCGTCGGAGGGAGGATGTCCGACCTGTATTCGAACACCTCGTGCATGATTTTTCTACTGGTGCCGAGAGTGTGAGTGCTTATTGGGATAACCAAGCGAAAGTTTGGCAAGATTGGAAGATACCGGTGGACGAAGATATTGATAGTGGCAGTGTGAGAGGGTTGGCATTTCCTCCCGGGCCTGGATCCGAAGGTATCTTGGGAGCCGCTGAGATGTGTCAGCGTCTTCTTGGAACAGAGGGCATATTACCACCAGACTCATTATCTAATGGACGTGCAAGCTTTCCTGATTCCATCGAGCGCTCCACGGCTTCTTGGTGTCCTGTGTTGAGATGCGACTCTGCCACTGATTTTCACAGACATATACCATACGCTCCTGAGATGTGATGCTGTTCAAAGGGTCAAAATAATCTGGTTGATTTGAATGCCAACACAGGTTCTCGGTCATTAGCATGTTGATTGTTTTGTCCGAAGTGGTCATATTATTGTCATTCGGCTGCGCCGCGGTGGAGTGAAGTTTATATGTTAGATTCTGTAGAGTTTTCGGGCGTTATATCTATCCACATATGTGAATACCCTTGTGCCTACCGCAGTCAGTACTGCTTTTAATAAATTGGTGAAGTCATTGTTTATTCTTAGCACAATAGCAATATTGCACGACGAGTCAAGAAAGGTCAGATGCCTCGTGATATCAGTTCTCTCTCGTAAGCAGTCATGATATGTGAATATGGCGGTGGATTCCGCCCCTGAGTCTGTCTGTCACTTCAAAGGGACAATCCCTGTTCACCATCATCTTTGCGTAACCCACTGTTTTGTACCTGAAAACGTCCAAAATCTGTCAAATTCTCAATCATATCTGAATGTAGTAATCCAAAGAGAGGGGAGAGGGGGAAAGCTTATTTCGATGACGAAGGAGTTTTTTGAGTTGGGTGTATCTCGGTTTGTGATTCCACAACATTGCAAGTATGCATACATTCATGCTCTCTGGTGAAGAAGACGAAGACGAAGATGAAGGATCGTAAATTAGGTATGCTCAGGTCGGATGACCAATGTCTTGGGTAGATTGGCTGTTGTTCCGTCCGTAACCGTGGATAAACTTTACGGTGGAGATAAATGAGGTGAGGGTTTTTTTGTTACATGCCAATTCAATAAAAACTAGATTGATTCAGTGTGTCCGACGTTACACCACACGCACGCGCACCAGTGAATAAATAGATCAAAGAGAGGGGGGTTTCTAAATTTGTAATCGAAATCGAAGAAAGAACCATGCTCATGGTTCAATCTGATCTGACCTGGTAAGGAAGGGAATATTCAGAAGCCAAGAGATTGGCATCAAGAATGTGATAGCTAAGGAAAACCAGAATATCGTACGCACAGCCAACCAATCACGCGATAAAAAAAACAGACGTAAATTGATCGCGAGACCCCTTTTTCTCAAGACCTTGAACTCCATAACGCCGATCCTTCCCCCCTTCCGCCTGACCTAAGAAAGGTTGTTCTGGCCGCTCAGACCGCTTACAAGTCGTCATAATGACAAACATAGAACAATGAAAGCATATGCTCACGATCTCTCTCTTTCAAAATGGATGGTAGTGGGGATTCTTCTCAAAGTTTATCAATAATTCAACAAACCTTAGTTGATGCCCGGGACTTTGGTTTTTTTATTTATTCTGTTCCCTGGTCCTTTCATCTGTGATAGATTGATTTTTGGGCATTTTCCCGGAGCAAAAATGGGTTCTGATACATGGATGGGTTTTTGTTTACGTTATGTCGACCTGCACATCCTCCCGACTTCGGCGCAATAGGAACTCGTGATTGAACCCCAATGACCATTAGAACCTCTGAGCACTTGGTCTTATGATCACATGGCCTTTCTTCCGTGATGTCGCATCACCGATCCGTTAATGACTCTTACTCATTGTATCGGGAGTATTCTATAACAACGACTGAGAGAGAGTTGCGATAACGTTACGAACATACACACGTTTGTGAAACTCACACCTTCCATGTGGTTTTTGAAGACATCGACATCTCGAATGACTGATTGAACTTCTCTCTCACTCACACTACCCGTCCAGGATCTCCCATCCACCATTACTACTCCAACACATCCGTCCCCTCAATCTTCAAGCTTGGAAGGGCTCAGTCCCAACACTCTCAATAAAACCTACTAATCACCCTCTCAACTCGCGAACCTACTGAATGACATAAACATTGAATTAGCTTTTCAGGGTTTTTTCTGGCAGAAAGATGACGTAGAACGGCTGAACCTGCTTCTTATCACACACCCACACACTCCAGCCGAATTCAAATTCCGTAACCAAGTAGTACAACCAGATAAGGTCGGCTCTGAGATAACCCATAGACTTTTCCATCTCCCGAATTGGCTTTTAGGTGTCTTAACCTCTCTCCCATCTCAATGTTGACTGTCTCCAGCGAAAACAAATTCCAAACCGATGCTCTTATTTATTTTAAAAAGCTACATAAAGAAAGGAGAGCGAACAAAAATACTTCAATACATTCTTTTTGCAGGAGAGCCGCATGATACATACAAAATGACCTTCTTGGGTACGCTCTGCTTTGCTTTTCTATATGTATATGTACATACATATATATCTATAACGAACTCAAAACAGCTCCACATCTTCCGACATCACACGGACACGAACATGAGGCTCACAAGGTTAAGATAGGATCGGACAAAGAAAGGTAGTAGAGAGAGAGGACCTGTTACGGCAGCAACAACAAAAGGAAGCCATATGTCCAAAATAATCGCGCACCCCGCAGTCCGGTTCTGTGTAGTACAAGATTCTTGCACACTGAGATCTTGATGTTCAATCAATTGTCATGTAGTTCTGGTGGAGGAGGAAGGGACCCATCACGGTGATCATAATAACGTTTCAACGAGCACTTGTCCCTGTCTTCACCTACAATTCCGGAGGCAGGTGTATTACGTCTAGATTTTGCTGTGCCCCGCCCTCCAATTTCATTCATGTTGTCCTTATCGCTATCGATGTCCATGTCCATATCACTTCTGTTTCTCTTCCTCATTGGAGCCTCATGTCCGCGGTCCAAGCGATCATAATGAGGATGCCCAGATCCAGGAGGAGGCGGAGGAGGCGGAGGAGGATGAGAGTAGATACTTTCGCGTCCGCCACCGCCACCTGCAGCGGCAGTATTGGCAGAAATGACAATATTTCCGCTGGATCCGTTGTTCGGGCCGGAAGACGTAGGATTAGGATTGGCACCGGTAGGAGTAGAAGACAAAGGGATCCTTGCATGGTCATGAGATGTAGATCTTCCAACTCGGTTATCTTGGCGGTCATGTCCTGCAAACTCAAGGTCCTCTGTCATGTTGCTGGATTGACTAATGGGTCGAAGCCTGTATGAAGTATGTCTTGCAGAGTTTCGTTCTTCATACAACTGTGTGCGTGAATCAGGCCGCGAAGGTATGGGGGGTTGGTCTATTGCAGAATTATGAGAACCAGGAGAACCAGAACGGGAGATATGGGCGGATGGGTAGGGAATTGCAGGATCACGGTGATAGATGTCTTCTCTTATCCGGGGAGGGGGATGGGAGGGGGGGTAGTCTGGATAATCGAGACGATGTGGGGCTGGGTGAGGGGAGTGAATGTCGGATTCTCTCTCCCTAGATTCACGATGTCTAGCGTCACGTTCCCAGTCTGCACGAGCTTGGTCATCATGGTAGAAGGAATGAGGGATGGCATGGTTGGGTGGGATTCTACGGGGGTCAGGATGAGGAGACAGATGGGAAGGATGTCTGGAATGAGGACGAGGATATTCGTTGGGATCCATACGTCTGGATGATCCTCTATCTGAGGGTGGTTGAGGACTATGGAGGGCGGACATGGTATCAGGGTACTGCTGACCGGGAATGTGGGGGTAAATTTGGCGTGGGAGAGGCCGAGAAGACTGCTGGAGAGGTCTAGCACGTTCAGAATGGAGAGGGGGACTGGAGACGGGATGAGCTCGAGGGTCGAATGGGGCGACGGGAGGGATGTGGCTATGAGGAAGCGGAGCAAGGTGGCGGCCAGAGTCGTGGACAGGGACATGTCTACGCAAATACTCTGCAGAAAGAGGCTCACCGTCGATGGCCAACGGCCGATCTCGGTGCGACCCAGAGTACGACCGGGATGGCGCATGCCCAGATGGCAGCGGCACTGGCCCCGCGGTCACGAGGTCTGTCGCCGGTGGCGCAGAGGAAATACGTTCGTACAAAATACTAGAAAATCGAATCTATACAGTCGGAAAACAAAACCTGCAAGGCGGACAACGTACGCGCGTTCAAGTTTGATCCGTTGAATGTTCCGCTTTGCCTGTAGAATATTAAACTGGAGCCTGTCATTGCCCTAGTCGAGGTGAACAGACAATTAAAAAAAGGATGAGGGGGACGCACGCCTTCAATTTCCCTGACTTTGCGCTTGAGGTCCTTGTATTTTGCTTGATACTTGGTATCTTCGGTGCCGGCAGTGATCCCGAGGGAATGAAGAGGACGGGAAGATGCGGAATGAGGCGGGGAGAGATGACGGGACATGGTCAACCGACAGGTGGCAGAGGCAAATATCCGTAGCCCAATTAGGCAATTCCCCGGTCCATGCGCATTCTCACGCATAGATCACGTGGCAATTTTTGATTTGGAGGTAACCACTATCCTGTGTTGAACCTGGTCAACGACGGATAAAGTGAGTTTTTGGTGACTGTTGGGTGTAGTAAACTTGACTGATATTGCATGGCAGTGTCGGCACCCTACAGACAGTGCGCAGACTGATTTTAGTTCTTTGGGTGTGGCTGATGCCGAAGACTACAGAGACATGCCCCCTGTGGGGGGATTTGAAGCAATTAAATATAAGCGAAATTTGCCACTGCGAGGACCAGGAGGGCTTGCAATTTTGAGCGGGGTGACGGCGATTTGTGCGTATGGCTTTTACCAGGTTGGGCAGGGAAATCTGGAGAAAAGGTAAGAGTGGTTGTGGTGGGTGCTGACATGGGCTAATGTCTGGCAGAGAGCTGCAACGGGAAAAGGCATGGTCGAGGATTCACCTGGTGCCACTGCTGATGGCGGAGGGAGACCGGGATGGGTACCGGCGGGAGCAGGCAGCGCAACGCCGAGAAGAAGCGATTATGCAGGTAAGTGCGGTATCCGGGGGATCGAACGATAGCCATGACCCAGATCAGACAGGAAATCGCGTCTGCACAAGGTACAGCCCTCCGTCACTCGTTGTTTTGTAATAGATTATACATTTGAGATGTGGATCGAGATTAGCCTCATTAGGGCAGGCAGTGTGAAATCCTAGGATTGCAGGTCATCCAGATTCTCACCGCGCTTCTCTTTGTACCGTCGTCGAGGCCACCAGCAGCGCCCGACTGCCCGATTTCCAGCACTTCCAGAAAAGGAAGTAGAGTCACAGTCATGAGATGCCGGATACCCTTAAATATGCCTGCACTCAGATGTTACCTTGTGCGTCGTTTCACCATGCAGGACCCTCTCGATGCTGACCCTATGATTTTTGGGCCTCTCGACCTTGACGATGTCCAGCCATGGCTCTCTGATGTCAAGCCCGTCGACCCATATGCCAACGTCGACCCGTACACCGACGTCTTCAACCAAGGCCTGTATGACTTGGACATGAACCACTGGTTCGCCGATCCTGAGATCACTGTCGAATCTCTCTTTCCATCGTCCATCTCGCCTTGCGATCTCGATGTTCATCACCCGTCCTCTCCTCTCCATCCTCCGCGGCCCCGCCTCCTCTCGGCCAATCCAACCCCGACCTGGGCAGCTCAACTCTGGGACGGCGTCACTCTCCCTCCCTCCCCCGGTCCGCCCCGGCCCTCCGTCCGCCAGTTCACCGACTCCACCCTCCGCCCTACCCGCCGAAGTTCTGTCCACATGCTCACTTCCTCCAGTGCGCCCCCCTTTTCCCAGAATCGCCCACCCATCACCCGCTCCTTCACTCGCTCCTCTCATGACCGTGACGCAACCATCCGTCGCAAACAAAGATGCGAGGATCCTGACATGCGTGAGTCCTTCTTATCTTCTTACCATCACCTCCACCACCTCATCATCATGATTTACAGCTTTGAAGCCCGTTCTCAAGCCTCCCAAACTCGCCCCTTCTGCCTGGCAGCTCTACTTCACAGACTGGATCCAGCGCCAACAGGCTTCGGGCACCAAGCTCAATGTCGCTCAGGCCGCAAAGGAAGCAGGTCAAGAATACGCTTCTCTTTCTCCCCAAGATAAAGAGGTCATTTTTATTCCTCGTCTCTTGTTCTTCTTCTTATCCTTTCTCTTCCAGCCTTATAAGCGCCGCTCCCAGGCCGCAAAGGAAGCTCGCGAGCGAGAACTCAACGCTTACATGCGCTCACTCACCCCTGACGACATTAAACGTGAGAACGCCTACCGTGCTGCCCAGCGCAAGGCTGGCAAGTCTCGCAAGAGCAATATCAAGGATCCAAACGCTCCCAAGAAGCCCCTCAGTGCCTACTTCATGTTCCTCCAATACATTCGGGCGAATCCAGGGCTCGTCCACAACATCTTCGGTAATGAGACCGAAACCACCAAGCAGAGCGTCCTCGCCGCCGCAAAGTGGCGGTCCATGACAGACGCAGAGAGACAGGTACCTCGTTTTTTCTCTATTCACTCTCTATCTCACCACTCTATAGCCCTTTTTGGCCCAGGCTGAACATGAGAAAATGGAATACGAAGCTGCGAGAAGGCTTTACGAGGACGGTGCTCCTGCCTATGGCACCAACATCAATTTCAGTATTTTGCCCAATAGCCCTGGTTTTGCTCCTGTCAAGATGGAATCCTCTGAAAGTGACAGCGAAGGTTTCAGCACAGATGATGGTGATCGCCTCCCTCAGTCTTGAGTATAGTCTTGAGTGTGCCTTGTTCTTCACGACTAATTTCTTCACGACCCTTATGAATCTCTACTCATTGACATTTTAACAACCCATGATACCATTTTTGTTTGCGGAATTCCATTTCCTGCCCTGGTCGTCCTAGACGACCTCACACAACTTGTATTTTTACTTAGTGTATGTAGAGCCTCTGTGGCTCTGATCTTGTTGCCCTATTGCGTTGCAAAGTTGCAGTAATATATATGCATTGAGCATAGGGTGTATGTATATATATGTAAGTTAGCCCAAGTCCTCTCTTTGCTTTGTAGGATGATCACGGGGTGGGATTGTGATGTACAGAACCATATTCTGATGGGGATCTCCATCTTCAATAAACTCTTCGCCCTGGAAATTGATAAATGAATCAGTTCTCCGAAAAAAGGGAAGATTACCTCTTGTACATAACCAAACCTAGACATCGTTTGTCAGTGCAGCCTCGAGGCCAAAAAAGGGTTTGAAAGGGAATGGGCAACAGACATACTTGGCATAAAAACCTTTTGCATAGATTTGTGAATGACAATTAATTTTGATCTGCCTCGGTAGTGATGGATTCATGATCACAGAACCCCTCGTCGAATTTGCAGAAGCATCCGATTTCACCCAATCATGAAATGCTTCTACAAGTTTACGACCGAATCCATACTTGCGATAGTCTTCAAGTATAGCAAGTCGTGTGAGTTTATAGGTATCCGTTATTTGGGGTATTAGATAGCCACGAATGGTGCCGATGGGTGTGAGGGAAGGTATGAGGCGAAGAAGGAGATGTGTGGCAAGTTCTTCTTTACTAGGAGAGAAAAACAGTTCATCGCTTGTGTATGTGTATGTGTGTGTATTGTTACGGACTCATCAAATTCTGTGTTCAAGGGAAACTTTTGTTCGTGGTGAAAAACATTAACTCTCTAGAGAAAAAAAAATCAGATCGTTCTAATGAGAACGGGGAGAACCAACGATATCGAAACATTGCTGTATTTCATCTTTTGAGCTTGCGAGGACAATTTCGAAAGGCGGAATGGCGAGGTCTGGTTTATGAATTGTCATCAAGGAAAATTGAGATAAGATTGTTTACCAACAGAGTCGAGAAAGGACGACCACGTGATGTCTAGCAACATCAGACTAAACATTAGACTTCGCAACTTGTCTTTTTCTTCTCTGTCTTTTTCTCTTTACTTTTCTCTCTCTTTTTTGGATCAGCTTTGAGTGATCTGCTTTCAATTTGTGTGTTTGGAATTTATAGTACTATGTATTGGATATAGCTGGGGCAAAACTAGACCGCGGCAAATGCGTACCTATCAATTCTATATTATACATATGACGAGTTACAGTACAATAGGTATAACATCCATTGTTTTAGTACAATTAAAAAAACATATTTGTCCGAGTTGAAATATTCAATCGCGTTAAAAAATACCACGTGATTTAAACTGGAAGCTGACCTAATTTCCTTTAAATCTTCTGTATGAATATACGGCTAAGCTCAACCTTTATTTTCTTTTCAGTTCAGTGAAAATCTTTCTCTTACACTGATTTTCAAAGGTGGAACTTTCAGTGCGTTCCAGCTGGCTGCTTATCTTTTTTTTTACAAAAATATAGAGCTCGGCGAAAACGCTCATGGTTGAACCGTTGACAATCGTCATACGAAATTCTCTGTTTCCTGGTCGTTCTGTTTTTCAAGGAACATCTTACCCTACTTGTCCTACTCTTGTAGGCGGAGTTATGCATCACCAACATCGGCATCAACATCCATTTTTTTCGTCAAACCTTTTCAGACCGTCCAAGGGGAAAGAAAGAGAAGAACCGTGTTTGCGTCGCGTTTCACAGTGTAGAGAGTGGTCTTGCTGTACTACGCGTAACTTCTTATACTGCCCAAGTAAGTCTCGTGGATTTTTGGGGAGAGTATGTAATGTAAATTAACTTATTTGGTTGTTTAGCACATGGGATCCCTTTCATGCTTCAGGAATTGTCACTACCTAGGGAACGACGTCTTAGGCGGTTTCAAAATCCAAAAGCGTATCCTGTCCATCGTTTGAGCAAGAGGAATTCGTCGTCGTCGTCGAATGGACAACGAAGGCATACATCCCATGCCACGGCACGATCTACTCGAACTTTCTCGCAATCCCATCAAAACAATGGATCCTCATCCTCAACCCCATCCTCGTCCTCATCTACAAGGTCTGAAACCAATCGACCTCCGCATTTAATTCATCTTGCGAGATATACACGAGTGGATGTAGAAAATTTGAGATTGGATGATGCTTGGCGATCTTTTATCACATTTCTTGCAGACAAGGAGGGTGTTGAACGAACAACAAGAGATAATCAAGATCATATCATCGTTCTCTTCGCCGAACGTTTCTGCGACAAAATCGAACTGCTCTACGAAAAAGATGATAGTATATACGAGCTGAAAATCCAAAGACAGCGATTTCGGAAGATGGTCTATTGGTTACAAGCGCGAATCCATGTTTCGGAGAGTATGAGACGTCATGTTACATCTATTCAGCATCTCCTTGCGAGATGTCGTTCGATGCATGGTCAATTCGAAGCTGCAATTGAAATTTTGGAGAAGATTCGTGTCCCGGGATCTCAAGCGGATCTGATGATCGCCAAAACATACACTTCTCTTTATTCCGCTATTTTCCATTTTCAAGATGCCCTCCATGTTGTGGAATTCCTCAAAAGTCATTTTTTCAAGGAGTATTTTCATCCTCCGTATTGCTTTTATTTTCGTGATGAGGGTGTTGCTGCTCTTGTCAATCGACATCCCAGGCTTTTGTTTATCCTCAGCTCATTACAAGATCCTGTGTCTCTGATCAAAAGTCAAGAAGTCCCGAATGAGCGGAATTGGGTACAGATCACTGTACTGCTCATTTTAGCCTATTGTCGATACAAACAGCCGCAGTTGGCTTTTTGTGTCTATGAGGCAGCGTTTGAGTCACAAGACTGTTTTACCGACAACCGTTTTCCCTATGATTTGCTCAAGCTTCGACTTGTGAGGGCTTTAGCGCAAGATAATTACTTTGACGATGCAAATCGACTTTATAACGAGGTTCCAGCAACAGCTCCAGAACATATGAATACTGGGATGCACCTCTTTGCGCTTCAGGGTCGGCTCAATAGTATGGATTCGACACCAAAGCTCAGCAAGCATCATAGAGTTATGGGTTTGCTCAATTTAGCTATCAGAGGACATGTGACACAACTACATCATCGTTTTGAGGAGTACTATCCTCGGGATGAAAATGAATCTTATCGACGTACGAAACCTCAAGTCATGGATTATGCTATTGCAATTTATTGCTATGCACGTTGCTCAGATCCAGAAGGGATTGATTATTGGATAGAGCGAATGACCAAGGACCGTCTCAAACCTAATCTTTACGTATACAGTTCCATGATTCAAAGTCATTTTCGGAGTGGAAACCTGGAAGCTATCACGACTGTATTGGATCGGATGCGGGAAGCAGGGATTGCACCCAACGTCGTCATTTATACAAATATCATAACTGCTCTCAACAAGCATCATAAACCGAGCACAGCTGAGGGGATTTTCAAGCGTGCGCTGTTGGAAAAAGTCATGCCGGATCAGGCTATGGTCGGTGCTTTGTTGAATTGTTATGTCGATGCTGGACAATGGAACGAGGCAATCAGATTATTCCGATCACTAGAGGAGAACACCAGGAGTCCGTTGAAGCTTACTATCGAGATGTATAACATTGCTTTGAAGGGTTATGTTATCATGGGAGCTCCATTCCGCGTTGTTGCAACACTGTTTGAACGATTGGACGCCAACAGAAATATAAAACCTACTCCAGTGACATTCGCATTGCTCCTTCAGTCAGCATGTGAAGCAGGCTATATGGGCGCTGCCATGGATATCTTTCGTGAGATGGACAAGCGAGCAACGAGTGGTACCCAGAGTCTCATGAATCCTTTCACTTTTACCATCCTCATGGCTGGTTTCCTGCGCAAGGGAGATAAGGAGAGGGCATTGCAGGTGTATCAGGATATGATTGATCGAGGAATTAATCCTACATCCGTCACATTCAACACCGTACTCCATTATTATTCCAATGAACAAGCGGCAGGGAGTTTACAAGTGGCATATGAATTTATGACTCGAGTGGCTACTCGACAAGGAGATATTACGGGAGAAGAGAATTTGCAACTCTCGCCCATCAATCTAGTGTATGAGCCCTTGTTACGCGGATATTCCTCGAATGGAAACGTTGAGGGGTTTGAAAGGTTATTGGATGAGATGTTGGATGCTGGTGGCGAAGTGAATGTATCGGTCTTGACCTACCTCCTCGATCTCTATCGACAAAAAGATCGTCTACAACAGGCTACCAAAGTCTGGAATCATCTTTTGGAGCTTGGTGTGGAAAAGATGGCCGCTGCGAAATTCCCTCAAGAGGGTAAAGACGACATTGAGTCGTCTACGGATATGCTCTGTGTTCCGCTCACTATATACCTTGATACATTATCGAGATCAGAGGAACACGATCGGGTTCTGGAGGTGTGGCAGGAATATCAGAAGCAGGGGTTCAGTTTCAATTTTTTTAATTGGAATCGATTGGGAGAGTATCTCATTCGAGCGGGAGAATATGAGCGTGCCTTTGAGGTGGTGGATCGGATTATTTTACCCTATATCCGTGTTGTGCGAAATGAAGCTCGTACTTCAACTGCTTCTGACTCTACTGAGACGGTCGACGAAGAACAAGAACCAACGTGGAGACCCCCTTTCGATGTCCTCAATAAAACGGATCTTTCGTTTTTGAATGCTATAATTACGCCCATCCGACCTTTTAGTGGATCTACACGATCTAAAATCATTCGATATCGTTCACAGCGTGATAGTAGTGATGATGCTGCAACTGTTCTCGCTCTGAATCATCCACCCACACCCACAGTTTCAACACCGCCGCCGCTACCAATGCCAACATCAGAAGAAGAAGAAGAGTTTGACCCCACTCTTGATTCCTTTGGCGCACCAGATGAAACACAGCCCGACAGAAGTTATCTTCCCTTCATCGCTTCTCGCCCTTCCACTTCTGACGATCTTTCCTTTGAAACCGTACCCGACTTTCTTCGTCCACTTTATACATTGTCCTTTACCTCCGTAGGCAACAACCCTAGAATTCATTGGTCACTGCTGCATCACTTGCTCATCGGTCTTCAACGTCTTCGTGCTGGTCAACCTGCTGTACAAACTTCAACACCTGGACAAATGTCTGATGCGGATTTGTATGGCGTTGATTATTCACCTGAGCAACAGAAACGAGTGAGAGCCTTGCTGGAGAAGATATTCAAGGAGTATCCGGATGCTGTCAAGGTTGTCATGGAATTTGACGAGCAGGAGAAGTATAGGCTGGCAGACAACTATGACAAGGTGTATATCTGGAATTGAATGTTGAAGGAAATAGGAAGAATATTTTGGATTTGGATTTGATCTTTGTTCAGATAGTTGGGGTACGTTCGTTATATCTTATTAGATGCATAAGTTTAGAATTGTATAATTGACCCATGACATCCGATCACTACACACACACTGAGATACATGGTTGGTCCAATACATGTAGTACACTGCAAACACAACTCCGTGGGTAGATATCCAACAAACGAAGAGTAGCACCCAAAGACATATAGATACAGAATCTTGATACCAATAACAGCCGAATTTCGTTCGAGGGCAGTACCAGTCAACTGCGGAAGGAAGAAACCCCAAATGATCACGACACCCAAACATTCACATGTCTTCCACCTCAAGTGGCCTTCTCATTTATCTAAGCATCCTGAAAAAAAACTTACTCCACCTCTGAATCCTCTTCTTCTGCAGATGACGCATCTTGACGTCTCCAACGTTTGCCAGAACCATGTCGATTTCGCTATTCAAAGAAAGGAGCTGATCAGCGAATGAACAAGGAGTGAGAACAGGAAAAGGAAGTTTGATTGACGTTTTGGTGTTTAGATAGTGACTCCATGTTCATGATCATGGTGCAGTGATGAAGTATTGATGCATGTACATATGCAAATAGGAAAACATGGAAGGTTTGCAAACTCACGATAGGTATCTTTTGGCCTTGGTTGCCAAAGGCAATTGAAAGCGCTGTCGTATCTAGTTTTCGCCCGAACACGTGACGTGATTCCAGAAACATAGGTCAAACATAGAGGAAAAGGTTAACAGCAATCCATCGATTGAGTCAAATGATCAAACCATTGACGCAAAGCATATGATTTGGGGAAATAAATCAGCACCGTCAAGTCTCAAAAGCGCGAAGAACTTTAGACCTACCTGGAACACCAGGAAACCGTTTTGCAGAAAAAACAGTAAATGACTCGGTGAATGTTTGAGCAAGCACCGGTGAAACATCAGTATGGATTTTCGTTGCTCCTTGCTCTGGTGCTGGAGGTCTGAAAAAAATGAGCACCGTCGCGTAAAAGGATCGATAACTTACGCGCCAATATTCATTAATCTCATTCTCAATCTAAAAGTACCCTCAGTTCTAACACTCAAATCCTGGAATAGGAAGAATATTCCAGATTTCCGATGCTCGTCCTGCAACCTTGTCGCATTCGCTGATAACGGACCAACAAGTGCACGGGTATAAGTTGAACGAGAGGATTTCATCGGCGGATACGACGTCATCAAAGGTACTGATGTTGATGGTGTATCGGGTGTACTATTAGAATTCTTTTCACCACTATCGTTGGTGATGGGAGGAGGACCCATGTTGTTAAGCAGTGCACTATAAGGAGGAGATGGTGGTGGTGTTGTAGGCAGCTGAATACTTTGATGTGTATATCCACCAGGCCGGGACACATGTGTGGGGCTATCATGAGGTGTTTGTGGAGGATTGACTGAAAAGGTATCATCGGACTCTACGGAATGATGATGATAGTGGCCATCAGTGCTAGAGACAGTGGAAGCGGAACCAATAGCGGTAGCATCACCCCAGCTAGAAGTAGACGTGGGTTTTGCTGTCACCGAGGCAAATGAAGGCGGGGGATATGTTGTACTACGATTAGAACTATATCCCCAACTGGATATTGGACTATCTTGTGAAAGTGGTTGTGGAATGGAGGGTGTGGCAGCGGTGGGAGATGAGAAAGTGCCCTGAGCTGTGTGGGTGGGAAGAGGTGTGGACGGTGCCTGCGGAACACCGGTGAGAAATGTGAGCTGTGGTGAGTCATGCTTAGCTTACGGGCTCTGAAAGCACAGGAGATGGCTGTATGGGAGAGTGTTGTGAAACTCGTGCTTGATTGATGCTTGCGCCACGACGACGATTCTTGACGAGTGGGGGGTTAGACCGGTCTGCAGAAGAGGGGTGAAGGACGAGATTCATCTCCTGCTTGCCATCTGCAGACCATAGATCAACAAGGACGAGAAAGAACGACCAGTCAATCTCACTAGAGAAATTTGAGTAAGGTTTGTGTTCTATGGGAGAGGTACTGACTCGACATCAACGATGGACTTGTCCTGGTTACGGACGACCATTCTGGCGACGGCAGCGGGAGCAAGCGGACGCCGGTCCTTGAGGCGGATCAGAATAACAAAGTGTCCGTGTATACTATTGAATGTACTTTATCGCCGAACCCACACATCCTGGCACGCAAAGGATGCTGGACAATCTCCAAAGAGTAATACCTGGACTAAATGTGAGTGGAGGCCGAGGCGAGCAGAAGGAATAAACCTGAGGCCAGCCCAGTTTCCCCAGATTTCTGGACCGTCTCCAGCATCGGACTTGGGGATATCTGGACGACGAGTATTGCGGTCGATCTGCTGGATCATCGTTGTCCAAGGCAAGCTGCATTCCCATAAATCAAAAATATCAGAACGCGTGCTTCGTCACGTGGCTTTATTTTCATCATCCTGTACACTCTTGGCAGGTGCTATACATATGGCTGACCCAGCTGCAAGAAAGGTTCTGAACCAACTCATCCAGCGTGAGGGTTTGAACAACAAAGTCTGCTGCGACTGCAGCAATCCAAACCCCCAGTGGGCCTCTCTGAGGTGTGCTGATCCCGTCCTCGACGACGCTGACATTTGACCGTCAGTCAGTTTTGCTGTATTCCTATGCCTACAATGTGCTGGTACACATCGCAGTTTCGGTGTACACATCAGGTAATCCCTACTTGCTGACCACCGTAATGCAGAATTTCATCTCTGCATAGCTTTGTGCGTTCTGTGACCATGGATTCCTGGCAAGATGACCAACTCAAACGCATGGAGGTTCGCCATCTTTCCCAATACAAGCCTTATGTACGGCTCACGTGTAGAATAGCTTGGCGGAAATGCTCCCTTTCGCAATTTCGTCAAATCCTATGATCCCCTGGGTGGATACAAAGATTCCGCCAGCCCCTACGATACATATCACTGCTGGGCAGCTACCCAATATCGGGAAAAAGTATGTTTCAGAGATCCCGTTACCAAAGCCCAATCTTACGGTTCATTGCAGCTTGATGCTGTCCTCGCTGGCAAATCGTGGTCCCCATCCCCACCTCCTGAAAACTATCTCAGCCCAAAAAACAGCAACAGCATCTCCCGTTCATCCTCCCCTAATCCGTCCGGTCTCCGGAAATCTCGGACTCAAAACTCTCGGTTCACCACAGGTTCTGGAGCCTCTCCTGCTTCAAATACCTCCTCTCCCTCTCTCATCGACAATACGCCGGTCGATCAAAAATCACAAAATGAAGCTTATTTTGCTAACCTCGGAAAACTCAACGAGTCACGGTCAGCCGATCTTCCTCCTTCCCAAGGTGGACGTTATCAAGGTTTTGGTAATACTCCGACCCCTCCTGCAGGCAACTCCTCCCATCCCTCGTTCCGTCTTTCTTCAGCAAATGCACCCACTTTTGCCGACGTGCAAGAAAATCCGATGGCAGCATTGTCAAAAGGCTGGTCAATATTTTCATCGGCTGTAGTAGGCGCTACCCAAACTATCAATAAAAGTGTCATCCAACCAGGAATGGAGCGTCTTAATGATCCACAATTCCAGGCCAATGTTCGAGGTTATGTTGGTGGTGCTTCCAGAAAAGTCGGAGAATTAGGTGGTGCAGCGAATGAGTGGGGAAAGCGGAGTATGGGCGTCGATTTGGGCGATACAGTCTATGGTGTTAAAGAAAAAGTGTTAGGTGGACCGGAGAGAAATGGGTATGGGAAAGTTGGTGTGTATGGTGGGTATGGTGGAGAAGAAAGCTCTGCGTTGTACGATCCGAATGGGAAAGATGATGATGATTTCTTGGGAGAGTTCACGCAAGGGCAAAGTCGGAGTACTGATCTTACACCTGCAATAGATTCACCTGTTGCGAAACAAAAAAATACTGCTATGGGACCGATGATGTCTCAAGCTAAAGCTGAGAAGAAGCATGATGATTGGGATGATTGGAAGGATTTCTAGGTTTGCAAAAGCAAACTAAGTTGGAGTTGTACACTTCACTTCTTTTATCTGATTGTATCTTGTGTTGATGCAATATTGGTAGATAACTAGTGGGGGAGAGATCCGTCGACAAGTCACAATCTTATATCCTAGTCGATATTATTTTCGACTCTTTACTTCAACGATATGAGAGCTACAAATATGCTCAGCACATTAGCAAGCTAGTTCAGGAACTGTTGAGCGCTGGGATTCAAAGTTGAGTTAGTGTTGGAGGCAGTGTGTGTCATTTGAGGGAAAAATGTGACCCAAACTTTTTCGGTTCCAGGCACAATGAAAGACACTGAAGGGTGCATCAATCCACTCAGCATCGGTCTCACACAACAGCATTTGTTGGCCGACTTCCACCCGTATCCCACCCTCTCAAACAATCCCTCGGAATTTGATATGAAATGCCTCGCCCATGTGAATGAGAAAAAACTAGCTTCCCTTGACAATGGCGGTCCCTGGTCTCGTGAAGAACCATCATTCCTATTTGCTGTCAGACCTGATTCTGAGAACATCAAAGAAGCATATCTCTTTTCCCCTCTTAATCGACGCATACCAAAAAATCTCTCGTGTTTCCTAAGATGATAATGGGATCTTTTTTTGGAGGGGTGTGCATAAGGTAGGTCCTCGGATGTGGTACATGTCTGGATGAGAGTGGGGATATCGTGACTTGTGCAAAATAGACTTGATCATTGGTTTCTCCTGGAGCCCCAAACTTCTCTTCGAGGTATCATGTCTCCCAGAGTCGATCTGTCCAGGAGGGCAATGTGATTGATCATGGATCAGCTGGCTAGATGATTTTTTTTCTTTGAGTCAGGGTTGGGCATCCATGCACAGTTTCCATATGACGAGGCTAGAATCAGAAAAGTCAATGACTCGTTGGCTTTCACCATCTCTATGTTTTTAGCCGTTCTTGAATTTGCTTGTTTTTCATCATGTCAGATAGACGTCTATCTGACTTATGCCATGCTGGGTGACCAGTATGATGGATTGATCATAACTGTATTTGTTTGGGTCAAAAACCCGATACCCACTTTCAAGAATAGACTTGAGCTAGGATTTTTTCTTGCCGGTGAAGAATCTATCCTGCCATTTGGGTTCTCAGAATCAGACTTTCGGATGCATACAGCCGAATGACAAAGGGACGACTTGATGTACAGTCAATGATGCTTCAATCTCCTTCACACAGATGATGTTTCGATCTCTTTTCGGTCTCTGCTCCCGGTCAGAATGTGAAGAGATTATCTCGGCTGAGATGATTTATTTGTGCTTCTTTTTTTTTCCCTCGTAGTGGATACGGATATTGATACCAATACACCGTACAAGCGAAGAGATGTTGTATGGAGGGACCCAGATCTGATGCTGGTGAAAATCCTCAGTTTGAATACATGAGAGCGGTAAGAAGGTAAGTAGATCGCAGAGCCGGCATTTGAGATGGTGGTGCTGGTGAAGGTAAAAGGTTACTAACTCGTCATTGCCATCTCTTGTGTTTAAAAGCTCTTAACAAATGAAATTGTTTTCCACTTTTGTTGTTGGCATAAATCTTGCTTTCGGACTGTAAGAGTACGTTTTTCCACTATGAAAAGCAGGTTTAATTGACACTATGTGCGAGACGTCTAAATACTAGAATGATTTAAATTTCTAGATTTCTGTGCAAGTAAACGCTACGTTTGAACAAATGGCCGAAATTTCACCCTCAATCCCGAACTTCTACCTAGGATCCAGATCCGTTCGGGTGTTCAAGGTCCGGCCGAATCAATTTTTGATCCTTACGCCGTCACTTGCACTTCAACGGTCTTAGCAATGCATGTCATTGCTACAACTTTCCGACGCCTTTTTCTCATACCACCAACCCAACGTACTGTTCATTGCAGAGGATACCATGCATCTGTACTCCCTTCCCTTATATCCAAGGCCTCGCCCGAATTCCAGGCCAAAGCGGAATCTATGAGCGAATTGGTGAGGGATTTAGAACAAAAGATGGCTGCTGCTAGACGAGGGGGTGGACCCAAGGCTGCTGAGAGGATGAAAAGTAAAGGCAAGAAATTGCCTCGTGAGCGGTTCGTTTTTTTTTGCCGCGCTCACTATGTGCTAATCATACTTGCAAAAAGGTTGAATCTCCTGCTTGACTCTGGTTCTCCGTTTCTCGAATTGTCCCCTCTGGCAGCACACGATGTATACCCAGGTGAAATTATCCCAGGTGCGGGGATGATTACTGGAATAGGAAGAATATCTGGGAAAGAATGTATGATTGTCGTTAATGATGCTACTGTGAAAGGGGGATCGTATTATCCTCTTACCGTTAAGAAACACTTGAGGGCCCAGGAAATTGCGAGGGAGAATGGGTTACCCTGTGTCTATGTTGGTGAGAGTGATTCGCATTTCCGATTGATATGCTGATTGAATACTTTCAACTTCAGTTGAGTCTGGAGGAGCGGCATTACCGCACCAAGCAAATGTCTTCCCGGACAAAGATCACTTTGGTCGTATCTTCTACAACATGGTACGCCTCCCTGCCCTCTCGCCTTTCACACCTTTCAACCTTTCCAGGCGCAAATGTCAGCTCTTGGAATATCACAAATTGCCTCGGTCCACGGTATCTCTGTAGCAGGTGGTGCTTATGTTCCCGCTATGGCCGACGAAAACATCATCGTCGCAAACCAAGGTCGAATCTTTCTCGCTGGTCCCCCGTTAGTCAAAGCAGCTACAGGTGAAGTTGTGGATGAAGAGACTTTAGGCGGTGGATTGATGCATTCAAGTGAAAGTGGTGTGACAGATCATTTAGCTAGGGATGATGAACACGCCATTGAGATTGCAAGAGGCATTGTCGGGGATTCGGGGTCTGCGGGCTGGAGGAGTGTGCCGGTGAGTGAGTTTTGATTCCAAAACCTTTTTGTAGCATCCTACGGATCAAGACTTGACCCAGGATTTGCAGCGGCCCTCGTTGTTATTGGATCTTATCGTGGGGATTAATGCATCTTTTGTATTTAGCCGACACAAACCCCAGAGGACCCGTTATACCCGGCAGATGAGTTGCATGGAATTGTAGGCACCGATCTGAGACAGCCATTTGATATGCGAGATGTAATTGCGCGTATCGTCGATGGTTCAAGATTCAGGGAGTTCAAGAAAGAATACGGTCTTACCATTATCACCGTGAGTCCTTTCCGCCCACCCCAAATCCTTCTTCTACCCCAGATCTTTTTCACGTCAAGTGTTCTTATGACTCCACCCCCAAAATGGCAGGGTTTCGCTCATATACATGGCTACCAAGTAGGCATAATAGCTAACAATGGGATTCTCGTCTCTCCTTCTGCGCTGAAAGCCTCCCATTTTATCGAACTATGTTCCCAGCGTCAGATTCCCCTTCTTTTTCTCGTAAATGTCACTGGTTACATGGTAGGATCCAAAGCTGAGAAGGATGGTATCGCGAAAGATGGTTAGTCCCGCCTATTCTTGAACTTCTGTTTTACTCCAATCTATGCTCCTGATGAGTTATTCAGAGAGGGGCTCTTCTATTGCGGATATCTGGTGTCGCCTGTGTCTGCTATCTGTGTTCTTCCAGTATACCTTTCTCCATTTTGGAGTTTCATCGCTTACTGCAGCTGATCCACGGCACCAATGTAGGTGCAAAGATGGTTAGAGCTGTCGCATGTGCAAATGTGCCCAAGATCACCGTAATCATAGGGGGCAGCTTCGGTGCCGGAAATTACGGTACGTTTGCTCTCTCTCTCTATTTCGCTTGTGTTTTATGCTAATAATACTTGTGCGAAACCACAGGGATGGCAGGAAGAGCGGTACGTAATTGATGTTTTCATTTCATTGTTGTGTCAAGATGGTTATATTGACATATCCGCAGTATTCTCCTCGTTTTCTGTGGATGTGGCCAGTGAGTTAAATTCATATCAATATTTTCTTCGTCCCCATAGAATTTGTTCCGTTCCACACTCTATTTTCGTCCTTCGTCGACTTTGGGGCACACGCACTAATTATATTACTGCATGCATCCCCTTCAGAACGCAAAAGTATCGGTCATGGGTTCAGGACAACTTTCTCAAGTGATGACGGCAGTGTCAAAGTGAGTGTGACAATTCTTCTTCTCCCGCCTGAATGTGCACTACTTTCTATCTGGGTAATTGAGATAATCTTTGGTCTTTTGTTGGCTCGAACAAGTATCGTATGTGTTCGATCAAATGTTGTAACTTGAACAGCTCTGTCATCCGTACTTCTCTTCTGTCTTCTTTGGCTCGAGTGTTCCTCTTGCCATTTCCGTGTTACCTATCTATCTCTTATCGTCATTCCTTTCTACTCTTTTTGCTTCTTACTTTCTCTCGCCTTTCCCTCGATTCCTTTTCTGGAGTGAATTCTTCTTTCTCACATTGTTATCACAGAGATCCCTCACAGCATGCGTCTCTCAGATCGGAGATTGAGAACCAGTCAACAGCTTACTATTCCACGGCTCGATTGTGGGACGATGGAATAATCAGACCCACAGACACGCGGGACATCCTCGGATTAGGTCTTGGGGTCGTCACTCGCGAACAGATCTTACGCAATGGGCTTCTTGGAGGCGGTGCCACTGGAATTGGAGATAACAAAGGCTTCGGTGTTTTCAGGATGTGATCGTCCACATGTACAATGGAACGTAATCTCGCTTGAGTCATTCTTGTCAACTGCTACTAGCGGCGATCACATACGTTATATGAAGGATTGGCGCCCCAGCATCCTATAGGTTTCAAACAAGTCTTTTCGTCATCCCTCCACTTCTATGTGATCAGTCAAGTTGCAGTTCTCTTCCGATGGAACCTATTGCTAAGTAATATTGGCCCAGGGATTCTCCATGGAGAATCAGTGTGGTCAGGATTTCTTGGTATGGATACCTTGACAGTTCGGGGTAAAGAAGCCACTGTTTCGGAAATTTATAGTTAGGACGATTTCACATTCGAAGTGTCTGTTCTTGGTCATGACGCAAGATTGAATAAAACTGCCTATCACCGGTGAAAGCTCAAATCAACATTGAGGATTGTTACGCATTGTGAATATTGAGACTGAATGGGGATACGGATTTACTTCTGCGCCCCGTAGCTTTTTTACTTCGTCTTCAGGTATGTCCTCGTCCAGATGAATGGCAAACAAGACTCATGCAGTGTGACTTCCCAGGAACAAGGGAATTTCCAGTTTTGATACGTCGTATGTCGATAGATTAGTTCATAATCTGGGCCCAAACGGTGATGCATATCCCGTAAGTTCACTACGTCATGGCCAATCAATGAGTGGACGGTTCAGGATGAGAAGACTAGCAGCCATGTGAATGCAGAAACATGCCACCAGAGCCTGGTTCGCCAAATACGAGATAAGCCAAGTTCTAAGCCCCTCGGGGAAAGTTGCTGTGACCCGAGGTCTAAGAGACTCATGGCAGGCGGACACAATTGTATCCTTTGGTAAATGAACAGGGTACAAAGGATGCAATAGAATGATATAGAACTATGAGACGGACTGAAAGCCCAAGGGCTCAGTGAATGCTTGGGATTCAATAAGAGGTAGGCCAAGTGACGGCGAGGGCATGCGATGAGGATTAGGATTGCTAGTAGGAGATAAGATAAGAGTCTCTTGGTCTAAATTTAGATATTACATGGTACCTTAAATGTCCATCGTTCCGTGCTGAAATGAGCTTTGAAACTTATGAAGAAAAGAAGAGATGAGCCTCTAGACTTTTTACACTTACTTACTTTACATTGCTGGTGATCCAAGAGTGCATTATTGAGTAATTACCTAATCATCATGGTGATCATAAACTGACTGGATTAATATGTTCATGAGGCTTTCACCCATGCCTTCAGCACAGGCTTCAGCATCTACTAATTCTGAGTAGTGATAACTAAACTTATATCTGAGATATATAATCTTTTTATTTCCTCATTACTCAAGTCCTAATATCATTTAAGGTGTTTTTCAAGTCCATTGCAAGATATACAATACAATTTTTACTATAGTCTAATACTGTTGAATACTTCTTTATACACTATATTGAGTGTCCTTCTGCTCTCTTGGCTCTGCTCTGGAAGAAGTACTGAGATGTTCAATGGTGAAGTACATCTTGAAAATACCACACATAGTTGCCCATGTAAAAACACTAATATTTTGAGATTAATTCCTATATGCTCTACTGACTGTTCTTGAGACTTGTTGATGGTCATAGAAAATGTAGATGATGAGATTATGATATTCTACAAGGTAAAGAGTAAGTAAAATAATAAGAAGGAAGTATGTAAAAGATGCTCACCCTCAGATATTATAAAATAGAATGGCTAAGGGGGCAATGAACAATGGTAAAGTTTTTATATCAATTGGAAAAGAAAAAGAAAATATATATAGACACTTGATCATGTTTTACCTAAAGTTATTCTAGCATACATCACATCAAGGTCAAAGCTAGCAATCTTCAATACTCCCCCTGACACTATGTTTATGCTAGTCTAGATTCATTATCAATATGAACTTCTAATAGATGGATTTTGGAAGGGGCTTGGTCAAGATGTCAGCAGCATTGTTATGGGTAGATATTGGTGTAATAGAGATTTTTTTGTCCTGGACACAATTATGAATGTAGTGGTACCATATATAGAGATGTTTCAACAAGTCATGACCTTTGGTGGTCTTTATAAGGCTGATCAATCCTAGATTATTGCCAGCAAGAGAGAAAGAAAACTTCTCCAGCAAGAAATTCTCGTTAAGCCACAATTTCATCTATATGGCTTGTTATACTGCACATGCAAGCAAAATATATTCTGACTCAGTCAATAACAACACAATGATAGCCTGTTGCTTTAATGACCAGGACATAGGTACTCTGTCTATAAAGAAGACATATCCTGAGGTAGAACAGTGTGTATCAACATATTCTACCCAATCTACATCAATATACCTGAATGGCTTTATCCTATCACCAGCTTTCTTTCCCTGTCATAACTTGGCAAAATAGCTAAGTCATTATTTTATTTTACTTTCTTTTCTTTTCTTATTTGGACTTACTACATAAGGAAGAAGTATGGGAAAGAGTCATATATCAGAATGTCACAATGTTATGTCACATGATAATGTTACATGATAAGTGTGGGAAAGTAGTGTACAAACCATGTAGTAGTTGTATAAGTAGTATATAGAATCAAATGGGAACTCTATCAAGTTCTTTTTGTCAACTCAGACTTGGAGTGTAATTAAGTCATCTCAGGCTAAGTTGCTATACTAGAACTCAATTTCACATCTAGAGCACCACCCACCTTGGACCTTGCTCATCTTAACTTTCATAACCTTTTCAACCCTCAACTGGTGGTTATCATGATCACTAGTTACTATAAGGATTTAGACTGTAGTGCCTTAGAACTACTCCTAGTCTGAGTTGACAAGAAGAACTCAATAGAGTTTCCATTCAATTGCTATACACTACTTATATACATTCTGTATTTACTTCTATTTATAAAGTCCTATGCATCTCTTTTGAGTCATTTCCTTTCATATGTCTGTTGATTTCCTAATTAAATGAAAAGAAAAAGAAAAGAAATATAAATAATAACTTAGCCATTTGGCCATGTCATGACAG
>Ga0153950_1000120_pt1 | contig 32832 bp, 32 predicted proteins | sample TSNJ034MetaG_FD_104737 | JGI IMG/M metagenome (GOLD analysis project Ga0153950, IMG submission 104737) | Attine ant fungus gardens microbial communities from New Jersey, USA - TSNJ034 MetaG | ecosystem: Host-associated > Fungi > Mycelium > Unclassified | place: USA: New Jersey, Wharton State...
CTTCCGTACTGAATTTCTCAAAAAATTCCGTTAGTCCCATCGCTTCCTGTTGCGCCATTTTCTTTCCCGCCTTTTCTCCGTTTGCCCTATTATATCATATTATGCCCTGTTTGGATAGTCGTGAAATAGATTGACCTTAAGCGCATGCTGCCACGGCATATTCACGGGGATAATCAGGCGAACAGCCAGTGCGAGCCATATCAGACAGCGCAGCTTTGAACCGTAGCGTTTTCCCAAAATCGGCGAAGCCAGCAGCAAAAGTGAAATAACAAAAGAGGAAGCTATGCTGATTTCCAAAACAGTCGACAAAAACTTTTCAGCCATTATTTCACATCCCCTCGTTCAAGGATGCTTCTGATCTCGGCCAAATCCTCTGCGCTTATGGATTCGCTTTGCACAAGAGCCGCCACAAGGCGCGCGGGAGAGTTGCCGTAAAGCTTTTCGAGAAATGACGCTGTTTCCTGTGTGCGATAGATTTCTTGCATAATCAGGGGATAAAAATAATTGAGCCGACCAATCTTTTCGCGCCGAACAAAGCCTTTTTGCTCAAGGCGGCTTAACACAGTCTGGATGGCTTGGATAGGCCTCTTTTTATTACCCGCAAGCCTTTGATGTATTTCCCCTGTGTGTAATGTGTCCTTGCTTTGCCAGATCACAAGCATGGCTTCCAGTTCCAAATCCGGCAGCCGTTTTATTTCTTTTTCCATATTCCACCTCCATACATATGTAACACATACATATGTATGTGTTACATATTAGCATACGCTTGTATGTTTGTCAACAGAAAACGTCAAGATCATTTTTTTATTCCTCAATGGTCTTACGCGGGAGCTTCACGCCGTCCTCGGCCTTGGTCTGGGTGTTGGCCGCATAAAATTGCGGCAGGGCGAAATCGGAACCCGTTTCGCTCTGCCGCTCGATAATATTGGTATGGCAAACCAAGGCGGCGCGGCGCACCGGCGGGAATTCCGTTCGGTGCGCGTTTTGCCCGCCGCTGAATGCGGCGCTTTGGATCGTGGGCTTCCGCTCAGCTCCCGGCGCCGATCAGATCGGCCATATCGTAAAAGCCCTTTGGCTTGTCGTGCAGGAAAACCGCGGCGTTTACCGCCCCCGTGGCAAATACTTCCTTGGAGGCCGCCGAGTGGGAGATGGTGAAAATCTCGTCCTGGCCCGCGAACATCACCTCGTGCTCGCCCACGATGGTGCCGCCGCGCACCGCGTGTATGCCGATTTCGGCCGGGTCCCGCTTTTCACGCCTGGAATGCCGCTCATAGGTGAACACGGGCTTTTTTTCAAACTCGTCCGCGATGGCCTCGGCCAGCATCATGGCGCTGCCGCTGGGGGCGTCGACCTTCTGGTTGTGGTGCTTTTCGATGATCTCGATGTCGTACCCCGCGCCGATGCCCAGCACACGGGCCGCGATCCTGCTGAGCTCGCACATCAGGTTCATGCCCAGCGACATGTTGCGCGTGAAGAACACCGGCGCCGCCGCCGCTGCCCGGTGAAGACACTCAATCTGCGCGCCGTCCAGGCCGGTGGTGGCGATTACGGTGGGCAGCCCGCGCTCCACCGCCATGTTCAGCAGGCTATCCAGCACCGATGGGTGGCTGAAATCGATGAGCACATCCGCCTCCACCGCCATGCACTCCCGCGCGCTTGCATACACCGGAAAGCCGCCGGCGCTTTCGGTTCTTAAATCGATGCCTGCCACGATCTCGCAATCCTGTCTGCGCTTTACGTATTTGGCGATTACCTGTCCCATTGTGCCGTTTGCACCGGATAAAATAATTTTGATCATTTTCAGCACCTCCGTCTTGATGTTCCGCCGTCCATATGCTTGCTGTATCCATCTTAACAAAGCGGTTTGCTTCTGTCAATTGCAATCACTCTGTGCAGAACGGGTGGGCTTCATGCAACCTTTTTTCAAATACAGCTTGTTGCGCCGGGTTTTTATGGTATAATACCATTTGATATGAAGATGTAAGGAGTAGTACTTTGTGACAAACCAAGCACAGGAGATCGAAAGGCGCAGAACATTCGCCATCATCTCTCACCCCGACGCCGGCAAGACGACGCTGACCGAAAAGCTGCTGCTGTACGGCGGCGCGATCCGGCAGGCCGGCAGCGTAAAGAGCAGAAAAGCCAAAAATTTCGCGGTGTCCGACTGGATGGAAATTGAAAAGCAGCGCGGCATCTCGGTCACCTCCAGCGTGATGAATTTTGATTACGACGGCTTTCACATGAACATTCTGGACACCCCGGGACATCAAGACTTCAGCGAGGACGCCTACCGGACGCTGGTTGCGGCCGACAGCGCCGTGATGCTGCTGGACGGCGCCAAGGGCGTGGAGGAGCAGACGAAAAAGCTCTTTCACGTGTGCAGGATGCGCGGTATCCCGATTTTCACTTTCGTGAACAAGCTGGACCGCGTGTGCAAAAATCCCTTTGACCTGCTGGATGAGCTGGAGAAAACCCTTGGCATCAGCTCCTGCCCCGTCACGTGGCCCGTGGGGGTGGACGGCGTGTTCAAGGGGGTGTACAACCGAGCGCTGGAGCGGTTGGAGCTGTTTGAGTCCGGCGGCGAGCACGGCGCGCAGAAGATCTCCTCCCGGAAGCTGGCGCTCACAGACGACCGTTTGGAGGAGCTGATCGGCGCCGAGGCCTGCGCCTCGCTGCGGGAGGACATCGCTCTGTTGGACGAGGCGGGGGAGCGCTTCGATATGGACCGCATCCGCGCGGGCACGCTTACGCCGGTGTTCTTCGGCAGCGCCATGACCAACTTCGGCGTGCAGCAGTTCCTGGAGGACTTCATCAAAATCGCCCCCAGCCCCGGCAGCCGGAACACCGACAAGGGTTCCGTGGACCCCGGGCAGGAGGATTTTTCCGGCTTTGTATTTAAAATCCAAGCCAACATGGACCCCAAGCACCGGGACCGCCTGGCGTTTGTTCGCATCTGCTCGGGGCGCTATGAAAAGGGCATGAGCGTGTACAACACCCGCCTAGGCAAGCAGGTGCGGCTTGCCCAGCCCCAGCAGTTCCTGGCACAGGACCGCTCGACGGTAGAGGACGCTTTTGCGGGCGACATTGTGGGCGTGTTTGACTCGGGCACCCTTCACCTGGGAGACACCCTTTGCACGGACAAAAACAGCTTTTGCTTCGACCCCATCCCCATGTTCCCCGCGGAGCACTTCGCCGGAGTGTCCGCCAAGGACACGGGCAAGCGCAAGCAGTTTCAAAAAGGCATCGAGCAGCTGCTGGTAGAGGGGGCGATCCAGGTGTTCCACAGTCCAAGCTACGGCGGTGACCGTTACATCATCGGCGTGGCCGGCGTGCTGCAGCTGGAGGTGCTGGCCCACCGGATGCTGGGCGAATACGGCGTGGAGCTGCGCATTGACCCGCTGGCTTTCCAGTACGCGCGGTGGATCACGCCGGAGGACAGCCAGCCCGACCTGCCCCAGTACTCCAGCGAAACGGTGCGGGTCACTGATTCGCTGAACCGCCCGGTGGTGCTGTTCGACAACCGCTGGGCCCTGCGGCGGGCCGAGGAGAAAAACCCCGATATACGGTTTCTGGATATCGCACCCTACAGCAGCAGCGAGAAATAACCGGAAACATCGGCTCGTTCTCTTGCCGCATACACACATGAAAATAGCATAAAAGAAAAGCCCCGCGCCAAGCAAAAGCTTACGCCTGGTACTAACTTGGCCGCGGGGCTTTTCTTTTATGTAAATTATGATAGTCTGAATCTATCATAATCAAGAAAATATCTATTTTACATTTGATATGGATTGACGTATAATATGGATTAGTTAAATAATTAACAAACGATCTCATCGGTTCCGCCGCTTGCGGCCGGCACCACCATTCAAAGGTAAGGGGGAGAATCCGGCACATGCTATGCTCCGGATGGACAAGATGAAGTACAGTTATTATCCCGGATGCACCTTGAAGACCAAGGCAAAGGACCTGGACCAATACGCCAGAAAGTCTGCCCAAGCGCTGGGTGTTGAAATGGAGGAGCTCCCAGACTGGCAGTGCTGCGGCGCCGTTTATCCGATGGCGGAAGACGAAATCGCCACAAGGCTTTCGGCTGTTCGCGCGCTGGACAGCGCGGGCAGGCAGGGCCAGCCCTTACTGACCTTGTGCTCAGCCTGTCACCACGTGGTCAAGCGGGTCAACAACGACATGCAAACCAACGCCGACATCCGCTTGAGAGTCAACAATTATCTGGAGCTGGACACTCCCTACACCGGTCAGGCCGACGTGCTGCATTATCTGGAGATGCTGCGGGACCACGTGGGGTTCGGCGAGCTCAAAAGGCGGGTGAAAAAGCCGCTGACCGGCAGAAAGATTGCCGCCTATTACGGCTGCCTGCTGCTGCGGCCCAGCGCGGTCATGCAATTCGACAACCCCGAGAACCCCACGGTCATAGAGGATTTTATCCGGGCGCTGGGGGCACAGCCGGTGGAGTATAGCTACCGCAACGAGTGCTGTGGCGGGTACATAGTCCTGGAGGACGCGGGGCTCGCCGCAAAAATGTGCGGGAACATTCTGGCCTCGGCGCGGGAAAAGGGCGCGGACACAGTGCTCACCGCCTGCCCGCTTTGCATGTACAACCTAAACAAGAACAGCGGCGGCCAGGTGGAGGTCCGGTATTTTACCGAGCTCCTGGCGCAGGCGCTCGATGTCGATCACGAGTAGGAGGAATGACCAATGCACACCAGTGAAGCGCAGCTGGCGCGGACCATTCGGCGAATAAGCGGTGTGGACACCAAGAAATGCATGAAGTGCGGCAAGTGCTCCGGCACCTGCCCCTCCTTTGCGGAGATGGATACCCACCCACACCGCTTCGTATCCATGGTGGAGGATGGGGACATTCATGCACTCATGCAGTCCAATACTCTGTGGAAATGCCTTTCCTGCTTCGCCTGCGTGGAGCGCTGCCCGCGCGGCGTGGAGCCGGCTAGGCTGGTGGAGGCCGTGCGGCTTCTGGTGATCCGCGGCAAGGGCGCCAATCATATGACGGCGAACGATATCCCGGCACTGCTGGACGAGGCACTGCCGCAGCAAGCTATCGCCAGCGCGCTGCGCAAATACAGCAAGGCCTAAAAGATAAACGCAATACTCGTAAATGGGGAAGTGAACGCATTGCAAAAAGTAGGGGTCTTTGTCTGCTGGTGCGGCAGCAACATCGCTGCAACCGTGGATGTTGCCGCCGTGGCCGAGGCTGTCAGAAGCGAACCCGGCGTTGTGTATTCAATTGATTACCAGTACATGTGCTCCGAAGGGGGGCAGTCCGCTATCAAAAACGCGATTCAGGAACACGGGCTGACCGGTGTGGTCGTGTGCTCCTGTTCGCCGCGCATGCACGAAAACACATTCCGCAAGGCGGCCGCCGCCGCGGGGCTGAACCCGTACATGGTGGAGATCGCCAACATCCGCGAGCAGTGCTCCTGGATACACAAGGACATGGAGGAGGCCACCCAAAAGGCGATTATACTGGCCAGAACCGCCATCGCCAAGCTGCACCTGAACAGTCCCCTCGTGGCCGGCGAGAGCGAGGTGGTCAAGCGCGCGCTGGTAATCGGCGGCGGCATCGCCGGAATCCAGACCGCGCAGGATATTGCCGACTGCGGCTTCGAGGTGGATATTGTGGAGAGATCCCCCACCATCGGCGGCAAGATGGCCCAGCTGGACAAAACCTTTCCCACGCTGGACTGCGCCGCCTGTATCCTGACACCCAAAATGGTGGACGCGGCCGCCCACGAACACATAGGCCTGTACACCTACAGCGAGGTGGAGGAGGTATCGGGCTTTGTGGGCAACTTCGCGGTCAAGATACGCCAGAAAGCCCGCAGCGTCCGGGGAGAGCTGTGCAGCGGCTGCGGCGTCTGCTCCGGGAAGTGCCCCTCGAAAAAAACCCCCAGCGAGTTTGACCAAGGGCTTTCGAACCGCAGCGCCATCTACATACCCTTTGCCCAGGCGATCCCCAATGTGCCGGTGATCGACCGGGACGCGTGCATCAAATTTAAAACCGGCAAATGCGGCCTGTGCGCCAAGGTGTGCAGCGCGGGCGCCATCGACTACGAGCAGCAGGATGAGATCGTGGAGCGCCGCTACGGGGCCATTGTGGTGGCCACCGGCTTTAAGCCCATCGCGCTGGAGCGCTACGGGGAGTACGGCTACGCCCACTCCCCCGATGTGGTGACCTCGCTGGAGTTTGAGCGGCTCTGCAACGCGGCCGGCCCCACCAAGGGCAAGCTGTTGCGGCCATCGGACCACAAGAAGCCGAAGACCATCGTGTTTATCCAGTGCGTGGGCTCCCGCAGCGACGACGGCTGCGGCAAGACCTACTGCTCCAAAATCTGCTGCATGTACACGGCTAAGCACGCCATGCTGGTAAAGGAGAAGTACCCGGACACCGAGGTGTATGTCTTCTACATCGATGTGCGCACGCCGGGCAAGAACTTCGATGAATTCCAGCGGCGCGCCGTGGAGCAATACGACGTGCACTACATAAAGGGCATGGTGGGCAAGGTGGCCGAACAGAACGGGCACCTGCGCGTGCAGGCCTCCGATCTGCTGGCGGACCGTCAAATCGTGATCGACGCCGACATGGTGGTGCTGGCCACCGCCATTGAGCCGGACCCCACCGCCCGCTCCTTGGGCACCATGCTGACCGCCAGCATGGACCAAAACGACTTCTTCACCGAGGCCCACCCCAAGCTGCGGCCAGTGGAAAGCCCCACCGCGGGCGTGTTCCTGTCCGGCGTCTGCCAGGGGCCCAAGGACATCCCCGAAACCGTGGCTCAGGCGGGCGCGGCGGCGGCCAAGGCGGTGGCGCTGCTGTGCAAGAGCAAGCTGCTCGGCAACCCCTGTGTGGCGGGCTCGGATTCCATGCTGTGCAACGGCTGCTCCTACTGTGAGAGCGTTTGCCCCTACGGCGCCATCGACTACGTGTACAAGGACATCATCGAGCATGGCAAAAAAGAGCTGCGCCGGGTGGCCCGGGTCAACGATGCGGTGTGTCAGGGCTGCGGCGCCTGCACAGTCACCTGCCCCTCGGGCGCCATGGACCTCAAGGGCTTTACCACCGTGCAGATTATGGCGGAGGTGGATGCGATATGCCGGTAAAGGACGAGAACAAAGCGGACTTCAGGCCGCTGATCGTGGCGTTTTGCTGCAACTGGTGCAGCTACGCGGGCGCGGACCTGGCGGGCACCAGCCGCCTGAACTACCCGGCGGATGTCAAAGTGATCCGCGTGCCCTGCTCCTGCCGGGTGAACCCGCTGTTTATTCTGCGCGCGTTTCAGCGCGGCGCGGACGGTGTGATCATCGCGGGCTGTCACCCCGGCGACTGCCACTACACCTCGGGCAATTACTACGCGCGCCGCCGCATGACGCTGCTGTTCAGCATGCTGGACTACCTGGGCATCGAGCGGGAGCGCACCCGGGTGGAGTGGATCTCCGCTGCCGAAGGGGCAAAGTTCGCCGCGACCATGAGCGAGTTCACGCAGGCCGTGACAGAGCTCGGTGAAAACAAGAGGTTGGGGGATATCCGATGCAAAGAATATCTGAACTCATAAGGACAAGGGCCGGGGAGCTGCTGGAATCCGGCGCCGCGGACCAGATTCTGGGCTGGGAAAACGGCGGCCTCGCCTACGACCCAACCCCCGCTTTCTTTACGGCGGACAATGTGGCCGGCCTTGTCTACAACAGCTTCTGCGGCATCAACCTGAGCAAATATCTGATTGAGAAAACAAAGGGCAAGGAGTCCGGCAAGGTGGCGGCGCTGCTCAAGCCCTGCGACACCTACAGCTTCAACCAGCTGCTCTGCGAGCACCGCATTGACCGCGATAAGGTGTATGTGGTGGGCGTGGGCTGCTCCGGCATGCTGGACGTGGAAAAGCTGAAAGCCAGAGGCTTCAAGGGGATCAAGGGGATCGACGAGAAAGACGGCCGGCTGACCGTGCACACCCTTTACGGCGACAAAAGCTGCCCCAAGCGCGAGGTGCTGATGGAACGCTGCATAAGCTGCAAGGGTGGCGGACACGTGGCCTGCGACGAGGTGGTTGGCGAGGAGCTGACGCCGGACGCGGCCGGAAACCGCTTTGCCGGAGTCGAGAAGCTGGAATCCCTTTCGCCCGATGATCGGTTTGATTTCTGGCGGGGCGAGCTCTCCCGCTGCATCCGCTGCAACGCTTGCCGAAACGCCTGCCCGGCCTGCTCCTGCAACAAATGCGTGTTCGACAACAGCCGCTCCGGCATGGCCGCCAAGGCCAACAGCGACGACTTTGAGCAGAACATGTTTCACATCATCCGCGCGTTTCACGTGGCGGGCCGCTGCACCGACTGCGGCGAATGCAGCAGGGTCTGCCCCCAGGGCATCCCGCTGCACCTGCTGAACCGCAAGCTCATCAAGGATGTCAACGAGCTGTACGGCGACTACCAGGCGGGGGCGGCCCCGGATTCCCGGTCGCCCTTGATCAGCTATACGCAGGGGGACGCCGAGCCCGACGTGATCTATGAACGAGGGGGTGCCAGGTAATGCAAAAGTTGCCCGTGAGCCGCTTACCCGAGCTGTTTGCCCGCATTGACGGGATGAAATCCCTATACCTGCCGGTGTCCGCCGGCGGCCGGCTGCAATTCGGCCGCTGGACAACCGGCACGGCCTACGACCCATCCCGTATGAACACGGTCAAGTCTGCCAAGGATTTCTTCTTTCCCCAGAGCGAGGACCTGGTGTTCTTTCGCTCCAAGGGCAAGGAGCTTTCGATAACCGAGGCAAAGGACCCCGCCGAGCCCTTTGTGCTGTTCGGCGTGCGCGCCTGCGACGCCAAAGGACTGGAAGCGCTGGACCGGGTATTCCTGAGCGACCCGGTGGACACTTTCTACGCGGCGCGGCGCGAAAACGGCGTGGTGGTCACCATGGCCTGCGCCGAGCCGGAGGAAACCTGCTTTTGCGGAGCCTTTGGCGTGGACGCCGCCGAGCCGGGCGGCGACGTGGCCGCCTGGCTTGCACAGGACACGCTGTACTGGCAGAGCAGGACCGATAAGGGCGACGCGCTGACCGCAGCCCTGGAGGACATTCTGGAGGACGCGGACCAGCGGGACCAAGGGGCTTTCGCCGCCCACAAGGCTGCCATAAAGGCGATTCTGGACGATCTGCCGCTGAATGGCCTGAGCCTGGAGGGCTTCGGCGGCGACGCGCTGGAGGCCCTGTTCGGCTCGGACAAGTGGCCCGCGCTGAGCCAGGCCTGCATAGGCTGCGGCACCTGCACCTTTGTGTGCCCCACCTGCCAATGCTATGACATCCAGGACTTCGACACAGGACGCGGCGTCAAACGCTTCCGCTGCTGGGATTCCTGCATGTACTCCGACTTCACTCTTATGGCCCACGGCAACCCCAGAACCAGCCAGGTGGAACGGTTCCGGCAGCGATTCATGCACAAGCTGGTGTACTTCCCCGCCAACAACGAGGGCATGTACGGCTGCGTGGGCTGCGGCAGGTGCGTCGCGAAGTGCCCGGCGTTCATGAACATCGTCAAAGTGATAAGGACATTGGGGGTGAACGCACATGCTCGTTGATCAGGTGCGCATACGGGATATGCTGATCCCCGTACTGGGTGTAGTCACCGATATCCGCGCCGACACACCCGATGTAAAGACTTTCCGCGTAAACGCGCCGGGGGGCGGCGTGTGTTTTGCCCACATGCCGGGCCAGTGCGCCATGCTCTCGATCCCCAGCGTGGGGGAGGCCATGTTTTCGATCACCTCCTCCCCCACCAACACCGGATACATGGAGTTCAGCATCAAAAAATGCGGCTGCCTCACCGACTGGCTGCACCAGATGGACGTGGGGCAGCAGATCGCGATTCGCGGCCCCTACGGCAACGCTTTCCCGGTGGAAACCGCGCTCAGGGGCAAGGACCTGCTGTTCATCGCCGGGGGCATCGGCCTGGCGCCGCTTCGCTCGGTGATCAACTACGTGCGGCACAACCGGGAGAATTACGGCAAGGTAGACATCGTGTACGGCGCCCGCACGGCCGACGACCTGGTGGACCTGGAGGAGATCAAAACCGAGTGGGACCGCCCCGGGGATGTGAATGTCCACCTGACCATCGACCGGGAACAGCAGGGCTGGGACGGCAACGTGGGCTTTGTACCCAACTTTGTGAAGTCCCTGGCGTTTGCGCCCGACCGCACCGCGCTGGTGTGCGGCCCGCCCATCATGATCAAGTTCGTACTGGCCGCCCTGACCGAGATGGGCTTTGAGAAAACGCAGGTGTACACAACCTTGGAGCTGCGTATGAAGTGCGGCATCGGCAAATGCGGCCGCTGCAACATCGGCTCCAAATACGTGTGCAAGGACGGCCCGGTGTTCCGTTGCGACGAGCTGGACGATCTGCCGGACGAATACTGACGCGGAAAGAAGGGCTTTGGATTATGCAAGATATGGTCAACATCTTTTTATACGGCAAGAAATACGAAATCCCGGCGGGGCTTACGATCATGGGCGCCATGGAGTACGCGGGCTACCAGCTTGTGCGGGGCTGCGGCTGCCGCAACGGCTTCTGCGGGGCCTGCGCCACCATCTACCGCATCAAGGGGGACCGGGAACTCAAGGTCTGCCTGGCCTGCCAGACCACGGTGGAAAACGATATGTATATCGCCACGCTGCCGTTCTTCCCGCTGGTCAAGGAGCTTTACGACATGAACGAAATCGGCCCCACCGAGCAGATCATGATGCAGCTTTACCCCGAAATCTACAGCTGCATCGGCTGCAACGCCTGCACCAAGAGCTGTACCCAGGACCTGAACGTGATGCAGTACATCGCCTACGCCCAGCGGGGCGAATACGAAAGCTGCGCCGAGGAATCTTTCGACTGCGTGATGTGCGGCGTGTGTTCCTCCCGCTGTCCGGCCGGCATTTCCCACCCGCAGGTGGCGCTGCTCTCCCGCAGGCTCACCGGCAAGTACCTGGCCCCCGAGGCCGCCCATCTGACCGCCCGGGTGCGGGAGATCGAAAACGGTGATTTCGCGGAGCTGCTGGAAAGGATCATGCAGAAGCCCTTGGAGGAGCTCCGGGAGCTCTACAACCACAGGGACATCGAGGAGTAGGGGGAGGAGAATAGAATGTTTACACCGGAAATGCACGCCTCCATCAAAAAGGTCGAGGCCACCAGGCAGTCCCGGATTGGCGCCGACCTGCGCAGAATGACTGCCCAGGAAAAGGAAGAGCTGCTGGGCAGATACCACCCGGACTACAAAAAAGAGGGCTTTGCGGTGCTGAAGACCGGCCCCAACAAGGGCGACAAGGTGCCCACCGAGCTGGCGGAGCTTTTGCAGGCGGGCAGCCGCGTGGCCGACCTGGACCTGGACCTGAGCGCCCCTGATTACAACGTGGACGTGCTGGTGATCGGCGGCGGAGGTTCAGGCGCCTCCGCTGCCATCGAAGCCCACGAGGCGGGCTCCGATGTGATGATCGTAACAAAGCTGCGCCTGGGGGACGCAAACACCATGATGGCCGAGGGCGGCATCCAGGCAGCCGACAAGGAGAACGACTCGCCCGCTACCCACTATCTGGACGCGCTGGGCGGCGGCCACTACGCCAACAAGCCAGAGCTGTTAAGGCGGCTGGTGACCGAAGGCCCCGGCGCGGTGAAATGGCTGGGCGAGCTGGGCGTCATGTTCGACAAGGGTGCCGACGGCACCATGATCACCACCCACGGCGGCGGCACCTCCCGCAAGCGCATGCACGCGGCCAAGGACTACTCGGGCGCCGAGATCATGCGGGTGCTGCGGGACGAGGTGTACAACCGGGAAATCCCGGTTGTGGACTTCACGGCCGCCATCGAGCTGATTCTGGATACCGGGGGCAATGCGGCCGGCGCTGTCCTGATGAACATGGAGACCGGCGAGCACCTGATCGCCAGGGCCAAGGCTGTGATCCTGGCCACCGGCGGAGCAGGACGGCTGCACTACCAGGGCTTCCCCACCTCCAACCACTATGGCGCCACCGCCGACGGCCTGGTGCTGGGCTACAGGGCCGGCGCAAAGCTGCTCTACGCCGACACCTTGCAGTACCACCCCACTGGGGTTGCTTTTCCCATGCAGATCTTCGGCGCGCTGGTCACCGAAAAGGTGCGATCCCTGGGCGCCATGCTGGTAAACGCCGACGGCGAGGCCTTTATGCACCCGCTGGAGACACGGGATGTGTCCGCCGCCGCCATTATCCGCGAGTGCGACGCCAACGGCAAGGGCATCGCCACACCCCAAGGCTTCGGGGTCTGGCTGGACACCCCCATGATCGAAATCATCCACGGCGAGGGCGCCATTGAAAAGCGCATTCCGGGCATGCTGCGCATGTACTCCAAATACGACATCGACATTCGTGAGGTGCCGATTTTGGTCTACCCCACGCTCCATTATCAGAACGGCGGCCTGGAGATCGACACGGCCGGGCAGACCGCGGTTCCGAACCTGTTTGTAGCCGGTGAGGCGGTGGGTGGCATCCACGGCAGAAACCGGCTGATGGGCAACTCGCTGCTGGACATCATCGTCTTCGGCCGCAGCGCCGGCAAAAACGCCGCCAAGGCAAGCCAAGATGCTACGGTGCGCGAGCTGGCGCTGGCTCACGTGGAACGCTTCGCGGCGGAGGCAGCCGCGGCCGGCGTCCGAAGCGATGCGCGATCCCCCTTGCTGCTGCCCAATTACGCGCGCAAATAGCGCCTGCCCGGCATAAGAAAATGAGAATCATAAATACAGGTTTCTACGGTAAAGAAAGAGGTATTTCCATATGAACGAAAAAAAAGTGCTTACACCCGAGGAAAAAGAGGCGGAGACCAAGCGCTTTCAGGCTCACCTGGACGACGTAATGGTCAAAGCCAAAAAGGCCCTGGCGGAGCTGGAGTCCTACAGCCAGGAGCAGATTGACGCTCTGGTCAAGGCCTGTGCCAAGGCGACGTTCGACAACGCCGAGGAGCTGGCCCGCGACGCCGTGGACGAGACCGGCATGGGTATCTACGAGGACAAGGTGGCCAAGAACAAGAACAAGGCCCGTTTGATCTGGTGGTCCCTGCGGGACAAAAAGTCGGTGGGCATCATTGAGCGGGAGCAGGGCACCGGCATTGTCAAGGTGGCAAAGCCGGTGGGCACGGTTGCCGCCATCACCCCCATGACCAACCCCATTGTCACCCCCATGTCCAACGCCATGTTCGCGCTGAAAGGCCGCAATCCCATCATCATCGCGCCCCACCCCAAGGCCATGAAGTGCGGCATCAAAACCGTCGACTACATGAACGCCGCGCTAAGGAAGCTGGGCGCGCCGGAAAACGTTGTGCAGATTCTGGACATCCCGTCCATGGAGCTGACCCAGATGCTGATGCGCACCACCGATGTGGTGATCGCCACCGGCGGCATGGCCATGGTGCGCTCGGTGTACGCCAGCGGCAAGCCCGCCTTGGGCGTGGGCGCCGGCAATGTGCAGTGTTTGGTGGATAGCGATGTGAACTACGAAGAGGCCGTGAAGATGATTGTGGCCGGCCGCGCTTTCGACAACGGCATTATTTGCACCGGCGAGCAATCCGCCATCGTGCCGCGGGCCGACTTTGACAAGGTCATGGAGCTGTTCGGCCAAAACGGCGCTTATGTGGTGCCCGACTCCCAGCGCGACGCGCTGCGGGACGCCATCTTCCCCGGCGGCGAGATGGCCCGGGGCCTGGTGGGTCAGAGCGCAGCCAAGGTGGCCGCGGCCGCGGGCATCAGCATCCCGGACAGCACCCGCATTCTGGTGGTGGAAGCAGTGGACATAAACGACATCCTGGGCAGCGAAAAGATGTTCCCGGTGCTGAGCTCCTACCGCTACGACACCTGGGAGCAGGCGGTCTGCATCGCCCGCGACAACCTGGAAAAAATCGGCAGGGGTCACAGCATCTGCGTGCACTCGGGCGATCGGGAGCACGTGGAGTACGCGGCGCTTAAAACCGAGGTTTCGCGCATCGTGGTCAATCAGAGCTGCGCCTCTTCCGGCGGCGGCAGCTATCAGAACGGCCTGAATCCCACCAACACGCTGGGCTGCGGCACCTGGGGCAACAACTCCATTTCAGAGAACCTGACCTACTACCACATGATCAACATTTCCCGCATCGCCAACGCGCTGCCGGATAGATGTGCGCCCCCGGACGACAAAATCTGGGCGTAATGGAGCACAAAGCCGCAGGGATCAATGAAAGATCCGGGGCCGGGGCCCCAATGTTATTAAATCAGGACCACCACTTGAAGTGGTGGTCCTGATTTCCGAATTAATGGCAGCAGAAAAAGACAATTTATGCCTTGCTGCGCAGCGTGCGGGGGTGTGTTTGTGACCGAGTATTTGAAGCTGAAAAAGGCAAACTGTAAAAACTGCTACAAATGTATCCGCCATTGTCCGGTCAAGTCCATCAGCTTTTCCTCCGACCAGGCCAACATCGTGCAGGACGAATGCATCCTGTGCGGACAGTGCTTCGTGACCTGCCCCCAGAACGCCAAGATCATCCGGGGGGACGTGGACAGGGCGAGGGAGCTGCTGGCGGGGAACGCGCCGGTGGTGGCCAGCATCGCCCCCGCTTTCGTGGCAAATTACGCCGGGGCCACCATTGGCTCCATGCGTGCCGCGCTGCGCTGTCTGGGCTTTTCCGACGCGCAGGAAACCGCGCTGGGGGCCACCATCGTGAAAAGGCACTACGACGACATGGTGCGCAAGGGCCAGCAGCGGGTGATCATCTCCTCCTGCTGCCACTCGGTAAACCTGCTGATCCAGAAGTATTACCCGGGCGCGCTGCCCTACATAGCGCGGGTGGTGTCGCCCATGCAGGCCCACTGCGCAATGCTCAAGCGGGAGGCGCCGGGCACGAAAACCGTGTTCATCGGGCCCTGCATCTCGAAAAAGGCCGAGGCGGAGCAGTACCCGGGTGACGTGGACTGCGTGCTGACTTTCGAGGAGCTCTCGGCCTGGCTGGAGCTGGAGGGGGTGACGCTGGAGCCTGACACCAAGGAGCCGCGCGACGGCAAGGCGCGGCTGTTCCCCACCTCCGGCGGCATCCTGCGCAGTATGGAGAAAGACTGCCCGGACTGCAGCTACATCGCGGTGGACGGCATTGACAACTGCGTGAGCGCCCTCAAGGACATCCTGGCCGGTGGCGTGGACAGGTGCTTTGTGGAGATGTCGGCCTGCAGGGGCAGCTGCGTCGGCGGGCCCGCCATGGACAAGGAGCACGGCTTTATCCTCAAGGACACGATCACTGTGGGGGGCTACGCCGGTGAAAAGGACTTCGATCTGCCCATACCCGATGAGCGGACGCTGGCCAAGGATATCCCGTTTATGCCGGCCCACCATCTGAAGCCCGGCGCCTCCGCCATCGAGGAGGTGCTGGCCAAAACGGGCAAAACGCTGCCCGAGCACGAGCTCAACTGCGGCAGCTGCGGCTACGACACCTGCCGCGACAAGGCGGCCGCCGTGTTGCAGGGCAAGGCCGAACTGACCATGTGCCTGCCCTATTTGATGGACAAGGCCGAATCCTTTTCCGACAACATCATCAAGAACACGCCCAACGGCATTCTGGTGCTCAACGAATCGCTGGAGGTGCAGCAGATTAACGCGGCCGCCTGCCATATGACAGGCGTCAAATCCGCCAGCGATGTGCTTGGCGAGCAGGTGGTGCGCATCCTGGACCCCCATGTCTTCTTCGAGGTGATGCGCACCGGCCACAACGTGTATGAAAAATGGACCTACCTGGCCGAGTACCAGCGCTATGTGACCCAGACCGTGATTTACGACCGCAGCTACAACATCATCATCCTGATCATGCGCGATGTGACCGAGGAGGAGAACAACCGGGCGGGCAAGGCGGAGATAAGCCGCAAGACCATTGAGATCACCGACAAGGTGATCGAAAAGCAGATGCGCACGGTGCAGGAGATCGCCTCGCTGCTGGGCGAAACGGCGGCCGAAACCAAGATCGCGCTGACCAAGCTGAAGGAGACGCTGCAAGGTGAATAGTCTTTGTACCGACATCGGCTGGCATAGCACAAACAAGTATGGCGAGCAGCTCTGCGGCGACCGGGTGGAGGTGGTGGAGCAGGGCGAGGACTCGGTGGTGATGGTGCTGGCCGACGGCCTGGGCAGCGGCGTGAAAGCCAACATCCTCTCCACGCTCACGGCAAAGATCATCTCCACCATGATGGCGAACTCCATGAGCATCGCCGACTGCGTGTCGGCCATCGCGGCCACGCTGCCGGTGTGCGAGGTGCGCGGCATCGCCTATTCCACGTTCACCATCATCCGGGTGGCCCGGAACGACATCGCCGAGATCATCCAGTACGATAACCCCCACGTGATCCTGCTGCGGGACGGCAAATACATCGAGCCGCCAAAAACCGCGGAGATCATCGACGGCAAGACCATCTACAAATCCAAAATCAAGCTGCAGGAGAACGACACGTTCATTGCCATGAGCGACGGCGTGGTGCACGCCGGGGTGGGCAAGGCCCTGAATTTTGGATGGCTGCGGGAGGACATCATCCACTTCATGCAGATGGTGTACAAACACGAGTACACGGCCAAGATGCTCACGACCATCCTGCTGGAGCAGTGCGACATCCTCTACGAGGGGGAGGCGGGGGACGACACCACGGTGGCCACCGTGAAAATCAGGCGGCGCAGTCCCATGAACCTGTTAATCGGGCCGCCCGCCGACCCCAAGGATACAGAGAAGATGATGGCTCTGTTTTTCGCAAAGCAGGGCGGGCACATTGTCTGCGGCGGCACCACCTCCACGCTGGCCGCCGACTATCTGGGAAAACGGCTTGAGGTAGGCATCCCGAGCTATATCGATCCGGCAATCCCGCCCACCGCCGCCATCGAGGGGGTGGACCTGGTGACCGAAGGGGTTATCACCATCAACAAGGTGCTCGGCTACGCCCGGGACTACCTGGCCGACAACAACCTGTACATGAACTGGAACCGGGGCAAGGACGGCGCGGCTCAAATTGCCAGGCTGCTGTTCGAGCAGGCTACCGATATCAACTTCTACGTGGGCCGTGCTGTCAACCCCGCCCACCAGAGCCCGGACCTGCCCATCGGCTTCAGCATCAAGATGCGGCTGGTGGAGGAGCTGGCGGAGGCCTTGCGGAAAATGGGGAAGCGCATCAAGGTAAGCTACTTCTGAGCGCTTCTCCGCGGACGGCTTTGCTCGATCAACGCCCGGAGGAAAATCCGCTGCTGCTGCCGCTGTGCGGCGGCCTGCTCAAGGGCCGGGGGCACGACATGCCGCACGCGTATATAGTCAGTCAATTTCAAAATGTTTTAGTGTTTTGAAGTTAACCGGCTATAACAGCAACCGGCCCACGCCGATAACGCGGGCCGGTTTTTTTCCTTTCGCTGCAAATGCCCCTTGTGAGGGATGACGCTTGCGTTATCCCTGCCGTGTGCTCTTGACCTGGTTCACCAGCGGGTCACCCTTGGAGAAGCTGAAGATGTTTTCCATGGTGGTCATTGCGATGGCCTGCATGGCCTCCCGGGTGAAGAATGCCTGGTGGGAGGTGATCAGCACGTTGGGGAAGCTCAGCAGCCGCGCCAGGTCGTCGTCGGCGATGATCTCGTTGGACTTGTCCTCGAAGAAGTATGCTTCCTCCTCCTCGTACACGTCCAGCCCGGCGCCGCCTATTTTTTTGGATTTGAGCCCCTCCAGCAGGGCGTCGGTGTCTACCAGCGCTCCGCGGGAGGTGTTGATCAGGATCGCGCCCGCTTTCATCTGGCCCACCCGGTGGGCGTTGATCAGGTGGTGGGTCTCCTTGGTCAGCGGACAGTGCAGCGAGATCACGTCCGAAAGGGCGAACAGCTCGTCCGGCGATACATACTCAAGACCGCTGTCTTCGGCGGGGCTGACGTCGTTGGCGATCACACGCATGCCAAAGCCCTTGGCGATCTGGGCGAACAGCATGCCGATCTTGCCGGTGCCGATTACGCCGGTCACCTTGTCCCGCAGGTCCATGCCCATCAGGCCGTTGATATTGAAGTTGTTGTCACGGGTGCGGGTGTAGGCCCGGTGGGTCTTGCGGTTGACCGAAAGCAGCAGCGCCGCCGCGTGCTCGGCCACCGCTGTGGGGGAGTAACTGGGCACCCGCACCACCGGGAGCCTGCCCTCGGCGGCCTTGAGGTCCACGTTGTTGTACCCGGCGCAGCGCAGCGCGATCAGCCTGATGCCGTTTTCACAGAGCGCGGCGATCACATCCGCGGATACGTCGTCACTCACGAACACGCACACAACGTCGCAGCCGCGGGAAAGCACGACAGTGTCCGGATTCAAGCGGTGCTCAAAGTATTTAATAGTGTAGGCGTACTCCTCGGAAAGGGGATCAAACCACACCCGGTCGTAGGGCTTTGTATCGTAAAACGCAATCTTCAATTTTATTCCCCCTTTTTATAGCTGGTTAACACGTTAAAGCAGACTATATATTATAAATGTTCCCTGTCGGAGGTAAAACATTCGCGACTTTGACTTCATCGTATAAAGGAAAAATCTACCGGTTCCCATGGGCCGACGGATGATCGCTTTATATTATGCGAATGCCCTAATTTTCTTTCAGCAACAAGGTATATGCCTGCAAAACCCGATAAAAAGCCTCGATGTCTTTTTCACCGCATTGCGAAATCAGATGGCTGGTTGTCTGTGTAATATCGGCAACGTCATAGGCTTTGTGCACATTAGAAAGCTGCTTGCCCTTTTCAGTGACGTAAAGCAGAACGGATTTGTAATTGTTTTCCTTATGTCTTCTCTCAACAAATCCGTTGTCAACGAGCTTTTTGACAGTCTGGGATACTGCGCTTTTGGTTTTTTTCCATATTTTGGAAAGTTCGGTTATGGTGACGCCGGGGTTATCCTCTATATGGGTAAGCGTGTGGATTTCCATCATGGTAAGCATCTGTTCGTAGCCGTAGTTATGATTGGCATAAATATAGTTATAATAAAGAATTACAAATTCATAGATCAAATCTGCGCGTTCATTTAATTTGTGATATAGATCGTTTATAGTCGGCTCAAAATTCATGCTGCACTCCTCGTTGGATTTTTATTGTGAATTGGTTCGGCCGCAACGGGATATAGTAACAATGGTAGCACAGTTTTCTGCCCAAAGCAATAGATTTTCACAGCTGCTCATCCAATGAAATCCACGGAAAGAACGAAAAACAATAATGTTAATTATCTAAACTATATTCTAAAAAATGATGCATTTATTTGTACCAAATATAGAAAAATAAGTTTATATTAGATATATTATTGAACTATTCTATTGAATATGATATAGTATTGTTAATTAGGTAAACAATATTGAGAGGTGATGTTATGACTACGGAGGAATTTTGTGGCGCCTATTGCGTAGAGCGGCGTGGAACCGGCTCGCTCAAATGGGATTCTCTGGACGAAATCTTTGGTGACTCGGAGCTTACGCCGCTTTGGGTCGCGGATATGGAGTTCAAGGCTCCCTTGGAGGTTATAGATGCAATCAAAAAGCGTGCGGAGCATGGGGCTTTCGGTTATGGCAAAGTGATGGACAGCTACTACGAGGCATTCGCCGCATGGCAGAAAAAGCAGCATGGCATGGTCGTGGAAAAAAGTGAGATTCGGTTTTACACCGGGGTGGTCGGCGCACTGTACGCGCTTGTGAATACCTTCACGAAGCCCGCGGACGCGGTCGTAATTTGCCCGCCGGTTTATTACCCTTTCTACGACGCTGTTTTAAACACGGGCCGCACGCTTGTGACCTGCGAGCTTGACAACACGGACGGCGTGTATTCCCTTGACTTTGAAAAGTTTGAGCAGCTCGTTGCGCACAACAATGTCAAGCTCTTCATTCTGTGCTCGCCGCACAATCCTGTAGGCAGGGTATGGACAGCCGGCGAGCTTGAAAAAATGTTTGAAATATGCAAAAAGCATGGAGCTTTGGTTATTTCAGATGAAATCCATCAGGACTTTGTGAATTTTGACAATAAGTTTATTCCTGCCTCGGTTTTGAGCGGGGGAAAATACAAGGACATGATGATCACAGTGAATTCCGCGTCAAAAACTTTCAATCTGGCCGGACTCATTCACTCCCATACCATAATCCACAACAAGGAAATGCTCCAAAAGTACGATGATTATATCAAGACAATCGGGCAGGCGGAAGCAAACATATTCGGAATGGTCGCAATGGAAGCCGCATACAGGCACGGGGAAGAGTGGCTCGTAAATCTTAAATCCGTAATCCGGCAAAACTATGAATATGCGAAAACAGAATTCGCCTCCAAAGCGCCAAAGGTTGTGATCACGCCACTGGAGGGCACCTATCTGATGTGGCTCGATCTGCGCGCTTATATTGATCCGGAGCAGATTTCCGATTTTATGCAAAAGAAATGCCGTCTTGCAGTTGACGTAGGCGAATGGTTTAGCGTAAACGGAAAAGGCTTTATCAGAATCAACCTCGCAACAAATCCCAAGTACGTAAAGCTTGCGGTAGACAATATCACAAGCAACATTATATTCACCCATACCACAGTTTAACCGTTGCTATAATTTATTGGTGGAAGGATGTCAATATGTCAATCGTTATTAATGTTATTCTGTTCTTTCTGTGCATGGTTGTGCTTTTCGTGATGCAGAAAAAGAATGTATCCTTTAATCTTCGTGTGCTTGTCGGCCTTGCGGGTGGTATTGTGTTCGGTGTGTTCCTGCACAATCTGAGCGACGCCACCGCGGTGTCCGGAACCGTGAGATGGGTCGGCATTGTCGGCAGCGCCTATGTGCGTCTGCTCAAGATGATGGTGATTCCGCTCATCTTCGTATCCATCACATGCGCGATTATCAACCAGAAATCCGGCAAAAATCTCGGTAAGATCACCGCCCTGGTGCTGGTTGTCCTGCTTTCCACCGCTGCTATCGCTGCTGCCGTTGGCGGCTTGACCGCCCAGATGTTCAACCTGACCTCGGAGGGTCTGGAAATCGGCGAACAAGAAAGCTCAAGAAGCCATTACATTGAAGAGCGTTCTGAGACAATGGTTCCGCTGGAGCAAACGATTGTCAATATTATTCCCACCAATCCTTTCTATTCCATGACAGGCCAGGGCGATTCCGCAACACTTTCCGTGGTGCTTTTTGCCTGTTTGGTCGGCATCGGCGTGATCGGGGTACGAACCTACGCGCCCGGGCACTCGGAATTTTTTGAAAGGATCATGAACTCTCTCAATACGCTTGTGGTAGAAATTGTCATGATGATTCTGATGCTGACTCCTTTCGGCATTCTTTCGCTCATGACAACCACGGTTGCCGGCAGCGACTACGCCAGCATCATGCGTCTGGCTACATTTGTCGTAGCCTCTTACGCCGCGATGCTCATCATGTTCGTCATCCATGGAATCATTCTCGCGGTACTGGGGCTTAGTCCTCTGATCTTCTTTAAAAAGGCAATGACTGCGCTCACTTTTGCGTTCACCTCCAGAACAAGTGCGGGCACGCTGCCGTTGACTACCCGCACGCTGGTCGAAAAAATGGGCGTTGACCAAGGCATTTCAAACCTTGCGGCGTCGCTTGGCACCTCTATCGGACAAAACGGCTGTGCCGCGATTTATCCCGCCATGCTGGTCGTCATGGTTGCACCGACCGTGGGACGTCCGATTACGCCAAGCTTCTTCCTGCTGATGATTGTTGTGATCACCTTTGCATCCATTGGCATTGCCGGCGTTGGTGGCGGCGCAACCTTTGCGGGCATCACCGTGCTTTCAGCGCTTGGCCTGCCTGTTGGCATCGCGGGCCTGCTAATTGCCGTAGAGCCGCTGATCGACATGGCAAGAACCGCGCTCAACGTAAGCGACGGCATGATCGCCGCGGTTGTAACGGCAAAAGCCACCAACAGTTTGGATAAAAAGACCTACGACGATAGAAAGAAAGACTTCTCTGAAAAAGCCAAGGCGTAAGCCTGGCTGGTACTGCGGCAGACTATCCCCTACAAAGTTATGCGGGAGCTGCGAAATGAAGCACGCGGGGCTGCTGCAAAATGCATTTTGCAGCAGCCCTGTCTATAGATCATACCAAATTACCGTAACAACACAAAGGAGAGCTATATGAGCAAAATACTGATTGTCGGCGGTGTAGCGGGCGGTGCATCCGCAGCGGCGAGACTGCGCAGACTGGACGAAGACGCGCAGATTATCCTGTTTGAGCGCGGAGAATATATCTCCTTCGCAAACTGCGGTCTTCCATACTATATTGGCGGGGAAATCACCGAAAAATCCGCGCTTACACTGCAAACGCCGCAAAGCTTCCACGCGAGATTCAACGTGGATGTCCGCGTTTGGCAGGAGGTTACCGCAATTGACAGGCCGGGCAAAACGGTGGAGGTGAAAAACCACAGAACCGGCGAACGCTACACCGAAAGCTACGACAAGCTGATCCTGTCGCCGGGCGCGGAGCCGATTAAGCCAAACATCACAGGCATTGAATCCGACAGGGTCTTTACGCTGCGCAACATTCCCGATACTTTCCGAATCAAGGAATATATTGACACCAACAAGCCCGCGAGCGCCGTGGTTGTCGGCGGCGGCTACATCGGCGTTGAGATGGCGGAAAATTTGCGGGCTGCCGGCCTGAACGTCACATTGATCGAGATGCTTGATCAGGTGATCGCACCGCTTGACTACGACATGGCTTGCGCCGTACACCGCCATATGGAAAGCAAAGGCGTCCGGCTGATTCTTGGCAACGGTGTCAAGGCTATATCCGAGGAAAATAATATGCTGCGCATTGCCCTGAATGACGGCCAGGTGTCGGCGGAGCTGCTCATGATGGGAATTGGCGTGCGCCCTGAAAGCAGCATAGCAAAAGCTGCCGGGCTTGCCGTAAACGAGCGCGGCTGCATTGTCACCGGTGCGGATATGCAAACCTCCGACCCCGACATTTACGCGGTCGGCGACGCTGTGGAGGTCGCCGACTTCATCACAGGGCAAAAGGGCTTTATCCCGCTGGCAGGCCCCGCCAACAAGCAGGGGCGCATCGCCGCCGACAATATCTGCGGGCTTTCCAGCAAATATACGGGTACGCAGGGCTCGGCCATCCTGAAGGTCTTTGACATGACGGTGGCGACAACCGGCGTAAACGAAAAGACGGCAAAGCGCCTCGGGCTGTGCTACGACAAGTCGTTTACCTTTTCGGCAAGCCACGCGGGCTATTATCCCGGCGCGGCCATTATGGCAATCAAAACAATTTTCGAGAAAGAAACCGGCAAGCTTCTCGGCGCGCAAATCACCGGCCTTGATGGTGTGGATAAGCGCTGCGATGTATTCGCCACCGCTATCCGCGCGGGAATGACTGCTTTCGACCTCACACAACTGGAGCTCTGCTATGCCCCACCGTTCTCCTCCGCGAAAGATCCCGTGAACATGGCGGGCTATGTGATCGAAAACCTGCTTAGCGGCAAGGTCAAAAACTTCCACTGGCATGATGTGAAGGGCTTGCCGCGTGACAGCAGCGTTACCTTGCTCGACGTCCGTACAAAAGCGGAATACCAGGCGGGCGCAATCGACGGCTTCATCAACATCCCTGTCGACGAGCTTAGAAGCAGGTTGGATGAGCTTGACCCTTCAAAGCCGGTTTATGTCACCTGCCAGGTTGGTTTGCGCGGCTATGTAGCTTCAAGAATTCTCATGCAAAAGGGCTTTGATGCATACAACCTGAGCGGAGGCAACGAGCTTTACAGCACGATATCGTAATTGGAAAGTATCTGAATCTTTGGGTATTGCATTTTCCCGCCGGGCGTGCTACTCTTTTTGCAGGACAGCGCCGGGTAATTCGCGCGCCGCGCCCCAAATATTCAGGAGGAAACACAGCATGCATGATGTAAGCGAGGTTTGGTGGCGCCTATGACAAGGATGCGGCTGATATCGGTATTGACAGCCCTGCTGCTGCTGGCGGGCATGGCTTTCTGCGTGCAGACCGGGCGCGCGGCGGGGGTGGAGGACGCTGTGTACGAGGCGATGGCGGCCCACATATCTCCGGGCCTTACCGCTGTGGCGCGGGTGGTCACCTCCCTGTGCGACCCGGTCACGGTGGCAGTGGTCTGCCTGCTGCTGCTGGCGATGCCCCGCACGCGCCGGACCATAGCGCTGCCGGTCACGGCGGCCGCGGCGGCGGCCGTGGCGTTGAACACAGCGCTCAAGCATTTGTTTGCCCGGGAGCGGCCCCAGATCCTGTGGCTGGTGCAGGAGACCGGCTTCAGCTTCCCCAGCAGCCACTCCGCTACCAGCGCCGCCATTGGCACGTCGCTGGCCTTGCTGGCGGCTCTGTATGTGAAGCGGCCCGGTATGCGCGCCGTCTTGATGTCGCTGGGCGTGCTCTACCCGCTGCTGGTGGGGCTGAGCCGCATATATCTGGGCGTGCACTACGCCGGGGACGTGCTGGGCGGCTGGCTGCTGGGCTATGCGGTGGGAACAACCGTGTTCACGGCCTGGAGGCGTTGGGCGCAAGGGCGGGACGCCGCTGGGTAATTCATACCGCACACTGAATATTGGCGCTTCCAGCGCTAAAATTTTGAGAGTGCGTCCTCGTCCGCCACAACGGTCACATCGCTGTGCAGCTGCAGAATCGACGCGGGCAGAGCGGGTGTGATGGGGCCGTGTAAAGCTTTGTACAGCGCGTCCGCCTTTTTCGCGCCGCCGGCCACCACTAGGATCTTTCTGGCCAGCATGATCGATTTGATTCCCATGGTGTAGGCGTACCTGGGCACGTTGTCCGCCGCGGGAAAAAACCGGGCGTTGGCCTGGATGGTGCTTTCGGCCAGCGCAACTAAGTGGGTTTCCTTTTCAAAGGCCTCGCCGGGCTCGTTGAAGCCGATGTGTCCGTTTTCGCCCAAACCCAACAGCTGCATATCGATGCCGCCCAACCCCGCGATCACCTGGTTGTAGCGTGCGCACTCCCGCTGGGGGTCCGCGGCCAGGCCGTCGGGGAGGTGGGTGTTGGTGCTGCCGATGTTCACATGACAAAACAGATTTTCGTGCATATAGCGGTAATAGCTCTGGGGGTCATCCTTGGCGAGCCCCTTGTATTCGTCCAGATTGACCGAGCGCACGTTGGCAAAATCCAAATCGCCATTGCTGTACCACTCCGCCAGCCAGCTGTAGATGCCCTGCGGCGTGGAGCCGGTGGCCAGACCGAGCACGCAGTCCGGCTTCATAATCACCTGCGCCGACAAAATGCTGGCGGCCTGGCGGCACATATGGCGGTAGTCCTTGACTTTATAAATTTTCATTCCAAATAAGCCTCCTTTTCTCATCCTATATTAATATATAATTTCTTTTTTTTCAATCGAAATGGCGCGGGGTTTTCACGCCGGTCGCGGTATTTGGCCGAAAGTTCCCGGACAGGCGCGGGGGAATAATCGGAGCGATACCATGCACAATAAAAAGCGGAGCGGGCCGATGCCTCTTTGCATGAGCCCATAAGACAAACTTCCTATCATTTCGCGGCAGATCGCTTTCATTATTCTTGGATACCCGCAATTCTATGACACTGCTTGCCCGCTTCCCGCCGCGCAGCCGGCAGATGCTGCCTCAAAAGGAGGAATTTGAGGCAGCATATATAAAAAAAGTTTCTTTTATACGAGCAAATTCTTCATTTTTTGTAATAATTTATAATTTTTATGTAATTTTTTTCGATCCGCTTTGCGTGATACAGAAAATGTGATATACTAAATATATTGATGCATTGTGAAGTGCGGAAAAGATTAAAGATACGGGAGGTTTTCTCGGCATGAGAAAAAAGGCGTTGAAATTCATTGCGGTTGCGCTTACTCTGGTGGTGATGACCACGCCGATAAGTGTGTCCGCCGCGTGGGACAGGCTGGACGACGACAGCGATTCGGGCGGCAGCATCTTTGGCAGTGGGTTCGGAAGCGATTCCGGGAGCAGCTCCAGCAGCTCTACATACCCCTACAGCGGTATTAAAAAGCAGATTAGTGAGTACGCGGCCGTGAACAGCGATGTGATCGGCTGGCTCAAGGTGCCGGGCACCAACATCAACGAGCCCATTGTGCAGAGCAAGCAGAGCAACAGCTACTATGTAGCCCGCGACTGGAAAGGCACAAACTATCCCAACAACAACTGGCAGAACTACACCACAACCGCGACCTATCTGGACTACCGCGGCCAGCTTGGCGCGGGCTGGAAGCAGGGCACCTCCAGAAACCTGGTCCTCTACGGGCACAACTGGAACAACCTGCGCACCCCATTTGTGGTGGGCAACAAAACCGGCTACACCATGTTCGCGCAGCTGCCCTCGTACAACGACATCAATTTTGCAAAGCAGAATTCCCACATCTACTTCTCCACCGGTGAGAACGAGGGCGTGTGGCGCGTGTTCTCGGTGGCCTACTGTGAGCTTTCCAAGAGCTTTTTCTACAACAACTCCAACCCCAGTGCCGACGATTTTACCAAGCTGATCAAGGAGCTCCAGGACCGCAGCATCTTTGACTTCGGCGTGGAGGTGGACAACAGCGACCGTATTCTGACCCTGTCCACCTGCACCCGCCAATACAACGTTGGTGAAAACCAGCGCTTCATCGTAGTGGCCCGCCTGCTGCGGGACGGCGAGTCCGAGAGCGACAGCGTATCGGTGGCGATCAACTCTGATGTGAAAGTCCCGAAATTCAGCTGAGCCAGTTAAATTTACCAAAGGCCCCCGGTATTTGCGGACACCGGGGGCCTTTGATTTTTTTTAAGCGCATTTCTTTCTTTTTTTGCTGTCCGATGCATGAAACAGCTTCTGCTTCAAATAGTAAAGATGCGTTTTAGCGCATGCATCCGGCTGCGGGTGCATATGATTTTGTAATGGGAGAATAAAAAATGGAAAACGAAATACTATTGCGGGTGGAAGGTATGAACGGCAGGAAGTGCGAGGACAAAATCGTCAGTGGAATCACCAGGATGCCCGGCGTGGAGCTGGTGCAGGTAAACGCGGAACGGGGCACGGTAAGCGTGACCGGCGGGGACCTGGACCAGCTGCAGCTGGTGGACATCATCGAATCGCTGGGATACACCGCGCTGAATACCTAAACAGCACAATGCTGCGGGCGCATATTCGTGTAACCTTTTTGTAAGAAACAGGTTGCCGTGTGGGCGCAAAAAGGGTATAATGAATTCAGCTGTTTTCATGTGCGTCCCCCACAAACAGGAGGAAGCGCCATGATTGGGGATTTACACTGCCATACCCGCCTTTCGGACGGGTCGTGCAGCATCGACGACGTGATCTTTTACGCAAAGCGCGCGGGCCTGAGCTTTTTGTCGCTGACCGACCACGACACCATGGACGGTGTTGTGCGGGCCGGTGTGCTGGGCCGGCGCTACGGCCTGCGGATCATTCCGGGGGTGGAGCTTTCCTGCTTTGACCAGCAGAGGGACCGTCCGGTTCACCTGCTGTGTTATTTGCCGGATAAGCCGGACAGGCTCCAGGGTCTGATGGCCCGTACGCTGGAGAGCCGCGGCCGCGCGGCAAAGCGAATGGTCCGGGCTGTCACCCGCTATTACCCCGTGACCGGGGAGCACATCGCCCGCTACGCGCTGGGCAGCAAATCGGTGTGCGAGGTGCACATCATGCAGGCCCTGATGGATCTGGGGTATGACTGCCAGAGCCACGGCGCCCTTTACACCGAGCTGTTCTCCCCCGGCTCCGGCCTGTGCGCGGCGCGGCCGGAGCTCCCCGACATCTACACGGTGCTGGACGCCGTGCATGACGCGGGGGGGCTTGCGGTGCTGGCGCATCCGCCTGTGCTGGATTCGATGGAGCTGCTCGAGGATCTGGCCGAAAAGGAACTGCTGGACGGCGTGGAGCTTTACCACCCCAAGGTGCGGGGCGAGGCGGCCCGGGCGGTGGCCGACGTCGCGCGCCGTCACCAGCTGATCACCACAGGGGGCTCGGGCTTTCACGGCTGCTGGACCGGCACGCCGAACCCGCTGGCCAGCTGTGTGGCGCCGGAGGAATCGGTACGGGAGCTGTTCCGGCGCGCCATGCCGGTGAAATGACGATGGAAAAAGAGGGTGAAAGCGTATGATAAATGTGTTCTTGTTGGCAGCCGTCCTAACGTGTCTTGCCTGCGCCGCCGCGTTGCCACGGCACAGGCGGCATTTGCCGCTGCTGGCGACCGCCGGCGACGAGGACATGAAGATTGCCCCGTCAGGCGGCTTTTCGCAGAGCGCGGGCGCCGAGGAATCCTCCGAGATGGCTGCCGAGCAGTTTTTGAAGCTCAAGAGCTCCGGCAATATCGAAAAGGCAAGGCGCCTGGGGGATAAGTTTGCGTTGCTGCTACTGGAAAAGCACGCCGGGGCCAGGAGCGCCGAGGATTCTCTGCGCGCCCACCAGCAGCTGGTGCTCTACTCCTACGCCGTCACCAGGGCGGTATCGGACTGCGCGCCGGATTCCTTGCTTGCCCAAACCAGCGTGAATGTGTTCTACGACTGCCTGGAGGACAGCGCGCCGGAGCTGTACCGGCACATCAGCGACGTAGGCGCCCTTTCCCTGTACATACTCTGCGAGCGCAGCCAGAGCCGCGACCACAAGATTGGCGAGGTGTACGCGCGCCTTTGCGGCGTTGAGGGGGACGCGGCGGCGACCGCAGAGGGAAAGGAGCTGTACCGGCGGTTTTATGAATTGTGCGCCAAGGAGCATGCCAAAATAAACTACAGCAGTATATAAGGATAAAACGATGAAGTTAATATCTTGGAATGTAAACGGCTTGCGCGCCTGCCTGGGCAAGGGATTTCTGGAGTCGGTCAAGGGCCTTGACGCGGACATCGTGTGCCTGCAGGAGACCAAGATGGAGCAGGGGCAGGCCGAGCTGGACCTGGCGGGCTACCGGCAATACTGGAACAGCGCCGAGAAGAAAGGGTATTCGGGCACGGCGGTGTTTGCCCGCCAGGAGCCCCTTTCGGAAAGCCGCGGGATCGGCATCCCCGAGCACGACCGGGAGGGGCGCGTGATCACGCTGGAGTATCCGGGCTTTTATCTTGTGAACGTCTACACGCCCAACTCCCAGCGGGAGCTGGTACGCCTGGGCTACCGCATGCTGTGGGAGGACGACTTTCGCGTCTATCTGCTGAGGCTGGACGCGGACAAGCCCGTGATCTGCTGCGGGGATATGAACGTAGCCCACGAGGAGATCGACCTGAAAAACCCCAAATCCAACAAGAAAAACGCTGGCTTTACACCGCAGGAGCGGGAGAAAATGACCGCGCTGCTGGTGTCCGGCTTCGCCGACACCTACCGCGTTCTTTACCCGGACAGGACCGGGGCGTACAGCTGGTGGTCCTACATGCGAAATGCCCGCGCCACAAACGCGGGCTGGCGCATAGATTATTTTATTGTGTCGCAGCGGCTGCTGAAGAATGTGAGAGACGCTGCAATCTACCCGGATATACCGGGCAGCGACCACTGCCCGGTGGGGTTGGACATCGACCTATAGAAAGACCTTGGAAAAACTTTCTATATGTTTTTGCCCACCTCGAGCATGCGGTTCATGCCGGCCTCCACCGCGTTCATTACGGTGCCGCGGAAGCAGCCCTTTTCCAGCGCGTGCACGCCCACAATCGTGGAGCCTCCGGGGGAGCACACGTTGTCCTTGAGCCTGCCGGGGTGGCCGCCCTCCAGCAGCATCTTCGCCGAGCCCAGCAGCGTCTGGGCCGCCAGACGGCAGGCCATGTCCCGCGGCAGACCCATGGCCACGCCGCCGTCCGCCATGGCCTCCATAAACACAAACGCGTAGGCCGGGCCGCAGCCGCTTACGCTGTTGAGCGGATCGATCAGGCTTTCGGGAAGCACATAGGCAATGCCCATCAGCGAAAACACCTCCTCGGCCAGCGCGGTGTGATCGGGGGTGCAAAGGCCGCCCGCCGCAATGCCTGCCGCACCCTCCCGCACCAGCATGGGGGTGTTGGGCATCACGCGGACCACCGGGGCTTTGATGAAGCTTTCCAGCAGCGCAAGCGTGGCGCCGCCGACAATCGAAATGACCAGCTGGTCGGGCCTGATATGGGGCCCCAGGCTTTCGAGCACAGGGCGCAGATACTGGGGCTTGACCGCCAGAAACAGGATGCCGCAGCTGTTGGCCACGGCGGTGGCTCCCTCGTTGCTGTGGGCGTTGTTGGGCGCGGTGTGCACACCGAAGCGCTCCGACAGGTCGCGCAGGCGTTGCTCGGACACATCGCACACCGTTATGCGGGACGCCTGCACCACGCCCGATGCAATCAGGCCGCCGAATATGGCCTCGGCCATCTGACCGCCGCCGATAAAGCCGATGTTTTGTTCGCTGAGTTTCATAAGTAAACGCGCTCCTTTATAGTATGTAGTGGCTAGAAAATAGAAAAAATTTCCGCAGGCGAATTTATTTCGCCGGAGGAATACCTTAACCCGCGCCCGAGACGGGCGCGAAACCGGGGGGGGGCACGGGGGGCACTGGGTTGCCCCCCGTGGGCGGCCGGAGGCCGCCTACTTGTCTCCCTGGAGCAGGTTCTCGGCGTAGCGCCGCAGCTCGTCCTCGGTGTGGATATTGGTGGCGCGCTGTATGATCATGCCCTGTATATAGTCAGGCAGAGACATAAAATAGGACTGCGCGCTGTCGTTTTTCTCAAGCATTTCACCCAAGCCGGAGGGGGCGTAAAATTCATCATTCTGGGACATAATACTATCACCTCGGTGATAGTATTTGCACGCGGGGCCAGGATCATACCGGAAGAATTTCAAACGCTATATGTGAATTTTAACGGGCAGGAACCCCCACGTGTTATTTGCCCAACTCCTGTATGAATGCCTCAATGCGGTCCAGAGCCTCCTTGAGGTGGCTCACCGAGTAGGAGTAGGAAATGCGCACAAAGCTTTCCCCGCACGCGCCAAAGGCGTCCCCCGGCACAACGGCCACCCGCTTTTCCTCCAGCAGGTGCTCACAGAACTGCTGGGAGCTGAGTCCGGTGGTCTTGATGGAGGGAAACGCGTAAAACGCGCCCTGGGGCGAAAAGCAGTGCAGCCCCATCCTGTTCAGTCGATCCACCAGAAAACGGCGGCGCATGTCATACTCCTGGGCCATTTTTTCAATAGCCTCGTCGCAGCTGCGCAGGGCCTCGATGGCGGCATACTGGCTTGTGGTGGGGGCGCACATAATGGCGTATTGGTGGATTTTAAACATCACTTCCATGATCTCCCGCGGGGCCACCGTGTATCCCAGACGCCAGCCAGTCATGGCGTAGGCCTTGGAAAAGCCGTTTACCAGCACCGTGCGCTCCTTCATGCCGGGCAGCGACGCGATGGAAACGTGCTTGGTTCCATAGGTCAGCTCGGCGTAAATCTCGTCGGACAGCACGATGATGTTGGTGCCTCGCAGCACCTGCGCGATCTCCTCCAAGTGCTCGCGGCGCATCACGCCGCCGGTGGGGTTGTTGGGAAACGGGAACACCAGCAGCTTTGTCTTGGGGGTGATAGCCTTTCTCAGCGCGTCGGCCGTGAGACGGAACTCATCCTCCTCCTTGGTCACGATGGGCACCGCCTTGCCACGGGTCAGCTCCACGATCGGCGCGTAGGCCACAAAGCAGGGCTCGGGAATCAGGACCTCGTCGCCGGGGTTCACAAAGCCGCGCACACAAAGGTCAATGGCCTCGGAGCCACCCACTGTTACCAGCACGTCTTTCGGCTCGTACTCCAGGGAAAAACGGCGGCTCAGGTAGGTGCTGATCTCCTGCTGCAGCTCAGCCAGTCCGGCGTTAGCGGTGTACCAGGTGCGGCCCTTGTCCAGCGAATCTATGCCCTTTTTGCGCACCACCCAGGGCGTTTTGAAATCCGGCTCGCCCACACCCAACGAGATCACATCTTTCATCTCGGCGGCCAAGCTGAAAAACTTCCTGATACCTGAAGGCTTCAGCTGCACGGCGGTGTGGGAGAGAAGCTTCTGGTAATCAATCACAGCACAACCCTTCTTTCATCCCTGTAGGTATCGCCGGTTACAACTCCCTTTTCCTTGTATTTGCGCAGGATAAAGTGGGTGGCGGTGGACTGCACCGAGTCCAGCGGCGCCAGCCGGTACGCCACAAAGGAGGCGATGTCCTTGAAAGTCTTGCCCACAATGGTCAGCGCCAGGTCGTACCCGCCGCTCATCAAGTACAGAGACTGCACCTCGCTGTAGCGGGAGATCTGCTCCGCCAGCTCCTCGAAGCCCCGGTCTTTCTTGGGCGTGACCTTGAGCTCAATGCGGGCGGAAACGTAGTCCCGGTCGGTTTTCTCCCAGTCCACAATGGTTGTGTAGCCGCGGATGATCCCTGCATCCTCGTACTCCTTGATCGCCGCTTTCACATCTGCCTCGGCCATATCCAGCATTGCCGCCAGCTCCGCATTGGAAAGGCGCGCGTGTTTCTCCAGTTGCATCAACAGATCATACATCATCATGGACACCTCCGCATTTTGATTATAGCAAAAAGAATAAGCCGGCGTTTCCGGTTAGTTTCCCCCTTTGCTGTAAGCCCTATTGTAACACAGCGATCCGCTTTTGAAAAGTGGATCGCTGCAAATTGACTGACTATGCAGCAAGGTTAACGCCGCCTATAGGCGGCGCCAGCCTGTAGACGAAAAGGAGCTCAAGCGGTGGCATGAGCTCCTTTTTTCTGGAATAGACTGAAAAAGAAGTAGAAAGCAAGAAAAAATGTGAAAAAACGACCTCCTCTATGCTTCCAATTTGCCAGGTTTTTGAGATTCATGCACGCAAAAGTAAGCGCCACCTGCATTTTAACTTTCA
>Ga0153950_1000124_pt1 | contig 32274 bp, 51 predicted proteins | sample TSNJ034MetaG_FD_104737 | JGI IMG/M metagenome (GOLD analysis project Ga0153950, IMG submission 104737) | Attine ant fungus gardens microbial communities from New Jersey, USA - TSNJ034 MetaG | ecosystem: Host-associated > Fungi > Mycelium > Unclassified | place: USA: New Jersey, Wharton State...
GAAGTGCGAGGTGCAAGGTGAAGCCAAGTCTAAAATCTAAAGCAAAAGAAAACGCACAGGTCACAAGAGGGCAGGCAAATAACATGAGCATAATTAAATCAGGGACACCTTTGGCACTAAAATCTTCATTACCGATTCCGGCAGACAATGGAGACGGCAATAGAGTTAAGATTGGTGTTGCCAAAGGTGTCACTAAGAATATGGATAACTTTGAAAGTCTACGTGTTGACGTGTGGTTAGAGGACTATAAGCAAGATGGAGAAAGCATAGATGAAGCATATGTCCGTATAGGTGCTATTGTGGATGAAGAATTGCAAAATCAAGTTAATTCAATTTTGGAATACTAATGAAAAGGGCCTTGTTGATAAGGCTCTTTTGCTATTTGTGGGCAAACTGCAATTCATTTATAATAATACTGTTACGAAAACGCTTAACAAAGGGAGTGTGTTGCATAATGTCAGTAGTTCCACTGCAAGTTGATAATGAATTAATTGAAATGTTTAGAGAAATGAGAGGTCAAACGTTAGAACCAGCTGATAGTTTCCAGCCACCAAAAAGAAAAACAGGCAAAAGATTATCTGCTTATGAAAGGTTCTTAGTAAAATATAATGACCTTGAAAATGAAGCTGACAACTTGAATAGCCAGGACTTTATCTATTTCTTCCGTGAAACTGCAAAACAAGTTGGCTATAAGTATGTTGTATCGAATTTCCAGAAAGATTTAGGTATTTTTAAAAAAGCCCTTGAAAACTATTCGAAGCAGGAATTGTGTTTAATGATAGAATTCCTGTTTTTAAGTGAGCAGGACTATTTAAGAAAAGACACCTTAAGCCCTAATCTACTGATTAGTGGCTGGTGCAATACTATTCACGCTGACAGTCTGCTATGGGCTGATGATAAGTATGTCCCGCAGTCCAAGAAAAAGACAAAAAATGTACGTGAGTGGACAGGCGATACAGAAAAATCAATAGTTGGAAAATGGAGGAAATGAGTATGCGTCCGAGAAGAACTCATGTGTCTTATGAGAATTTAAGGCTTATAGGAATCCCCAAAGAGCTTCACCACAAGACTATTAATGATTTTGAGACTTATGGTGATGAAGGACTTTCCGAAGTTAAAGCAATTATTTTGCAGTATATAAATGAGCTGCATGATAATTTCCGTATGAATAAAGGCTTGCTGCTCTATGGAAGCAACGGGGCCGGAAAAACTATGATTGCCAGTATGATATTAAAAGAATCATATATGTATAGATACTCAGTACGCAGAGTGACTTTTGTGGATTACATTAGCAGGTACACTCACATGTGGGGTGCATCTAATCCGGACGAAAAAGAAGCGCTGGAAGAAGCATTTTACACTTCATATAAAGCAGTTGAATTCTTGTGTTTAGAAGAGGTCGGAAAGGAGATTGACAGTAAAATTGCCACACCTGTTTTAGAGGACTTATTGCGCTACCGTGAAGACAAAGGTCTTGTAACGATAATTTGTACCAACCTTGATGCTGATCCTATAGTGGAGCGCTATGGCGAGAGTGTAGCAAGTCTCATAGAAGGTAATATGTTTCCGATCAAAGTAGTAGGTGAAGACCGTCGTTTTGAATTTGCTGAAAAGAGGTGGAGAATTAATGAAGATAATTAAACTACACAAATCAGTGCATGGACATTTCTATGCTTTGCTTGATGAAAAGCCAGAATTGACTTATGAGAAAGTCGGTAACAATTATATAGGTTCTGTAATTAATGAAGACGGCAGCATAGTATTTAGCGAATACCTGAGTTATAGCTCGTGGGGTGGTGCTTTTGGTGGAAGAGAGTTACAGCTTAAGATGAAAGACGGAAGCGTTAACACTATAAAAGACCACTGGTGGGATAGAGGATATTGTAGAAGTCATGGTGAATGTTTGAGCATAGGGGCAGCTACACTAGAAGAATCGCAAAAGTGTTATGTGTATTATGGCATGAACATCAATAAGGCTGTTTTTGAAAATATGCTTAATGATTATTTTTCAAGGGAAAAACTGTATGATTATTACGAGATTAAAGACTGGTGCCTATTGCAGCACACATGGTATGACGTAATTATAAGTGGCAAAAAATATCCTTACATGGTCAATAAATTCGGGGATTTTGTGCATAGAGAAACGAAGAAGCCTATATCTGTAAGACACAACAAATGCATCTGGAGATATAAAAAGAAATGCGATAAGACCTTTGATTTGTGCCTATTTAAACTTGAATATAAAGAAGGTGATAGACTGATAAAACTTGAAAGGAAGATGCTTGACGTATTAAAGGAGTCTTTACCATTTAGCATTGAAGAAATAAAAAGAAACTGTAAGTTGTGAAGAAAGTGAGGCAAATTAATTTGAAGGACAGAGTTATTCAGTTTTTAATCAGACATTTTTACAATACAGCTGTAGGTTGGACTCCTGCATTTCAAAGCTATTACTCTGCAGGTGATGAAGCTGAACCTTATTGTCTTTGTTGCGAAGCTTATCTGGAGGACGAAAGCGTTGAAAATTATTGCCCTAAATGTGGAAGATACTTAATTTGGCACGAACCTTATAAAAATACAAAAGCGAAGAGGGTCTTTGAATTTAGATTGTAGAGGTGTCCAGTGAAAACTAATATTGAACCAAAAGCACCCATAGACAAGTGTCCATACTGTGGATCTGAGAGCGGTTATTTTACAAAAGACTACATACATGGGAGCACCTACTATTATCATAATTTTGATGGTACTGGAACATACAATGGAGAGATGTACGACAGTATGATGCATGTTCAAGGCAAAATCGCATATTGCATTGATTGTGGAAGACGGCTATTTAAGATGTCGGAAATAGAATAAGTATAGCCACCTTAAATAATTTATTGGAGTGAAGGGAGCCAATAATATGAGTGATTATGTTGAAGTCAGGGAGTTTTTATTAGCAAACAATGTTACACATGAAGACATGCAGCATATGTGGATTACACTTAGTAATACTAACTGGAAAGTCCGGAATTTAATTGCTTGCGGAAAAGATTGGACTGACCTGAATACTCATGCGCTGAAAAGTCTGATAGAGCAATACGAGAAGTTGAGCAAAAAGGAGTAGATGCAAATGAAAATCAGTGTGACGGTAGATGTGCCTGTTGGTGATTATTGTAAACCTTGTCGATTTATTCATTATGTAAATCATGAGCTTAAGCACTGCTGTACGATTTTTCAAAAGAGGTTAGAACCCCTTGGATATAGAATATTTAAAAAATGTTCCGAATGTCAGGAATGTGTGAAACTATGCCAGAAGGAGGTTTGAAATGAATCTAGTTCCAGCTATCAAGGAAATTGAGAGACAAATCAACGAGATAAAAAACAAACATCAAAATGAGCTCCAGCCCTACATAGATAGCCTGAAAAGCCTCCGTGAAATTAATACGACCTGTGAAAATTGTGGGGGGAGTGGCAAGGTATATAGCAGAGCATGTGCTGAGGATGACGGGGATTACTATTTTTGTGATGATTGTCGTAGGACGGGATTGCAGCGTAATACAAAAAAGGAGTGCGCCGATGATTGAGTCAATGAAAGCTATCACTTTATGGCAACCCTGGGCCTCTCTGCTGACCTGTGGAGCAAAGATTTACGAAACAAGGTCATGGGCTACGAATTACCGGGGACCGATTGCGATACATGCGGGACTAAAAGACCCATATATTACTCTTCGTGGGGAGTGCCTTACCATAGTATATCCTATTTTTGAGGCGTTAGGATTATCTAAAGCAAATAAAAAAAGCGAACTTCGTAGTCTCCCGCGCGGTGCCGTCATCGCCACGGCGGAGCTTATGGGGTGCTGGAGGATAACGGCAAACGATGGAAAACGGGCTTGTATGTTGCATTTACCGAATGGCAATCCTTGTGTATCCGGTAATGAGCTCCTTTTCGGCGACTGGACGCCGGGCCGCTACGCCTGGGAATTCGCCAATATGGTAATTCTACCTGAGCCAATACTAGTAAGAGGACGACAGGGACTATGGAATTGGGCGGGTGTAGCATAATGGCTAATTCGATAGTAATTGATGCGTATTATGACGTAATGTGTAACATTTGTGGTGCCCATAGAAGTACAGACTATAATAAAGGTATGGAGTGTAACAAAACTGTATTACGTAAACTTTTAAAACCGGAGGGATGGAAACGTGACAGTGAATATGGAAATATGTGTACTGAATGTGTTGGGAGAGTGCTGCCGGAACCACCGAAGGAGGAAGGTGTATGAGTTGTAAGTATTGCAAAATACCGATATATTTACACCAAAAACTGATAATGCAACCGTTAATGATGCCAGCAGTAGGTAGTATGGATGCATATATAACACATCAAGAATACGTTAAAGTTACGAATCCACCGCATTGCTGGAATTGCGGTGAGCCCCTCACCCAACCAGAGGTTGAAAAAGATTGCTCCAGCCTGAAAGTCAAATATCATAGTTTCATCTTGCACCAGAAAACAGAGTCTTGGGGTTCTTCGATTTTAGTTATGGAGAAAGAAGGCAAAGCATTTGGTAGAGTGTATTGGTATGACAATGATAGTAATGTTGTGTACCTTGAAGGTCTTAGCGTTGACGCTGAATCCAGAAGACAAAGCATCGGCACTGAATTACTAGCAATCCTTGAGAAAACAGGTAGAAACTTAGGTGCGGCTACAGTGTGTTTGTGGGTTAAAAAAAATACATGGGTGTATAATTGGTACAAACAACTAGGCTATGAAGATATGAAGGACAATGAAGATGAAGAAAATACTATATGGATGAAAAAGTTGTTGATTAGCAATAAAAATCATAGATAATACATCGCACCCCTAAAGCGCAGGAACGGAAAGATATATTTGTTTCGAGTGAAGAGTGCGGGACTAAGTTTGAGGAGGCTTGATTATGAACGCAAAGGAAGCTATATCACAGTTAGAGAGCTTGAAAGAGCATTGTGAGTCCATGCGAGATGGTTGCGGAGATGATGCCTGGGACGAAGATGTCGAAGCTTTGAAGATAGGCATTCAAGCCCTGCAAGCACAGCTTGACTGTGAACAGAAAGTGCAACAGTACACCAATACAGAGCAATCAGGACAGCTCATAGTGTTATCTTCTGATTCTGGTATTGTCCGGTCTTTAGATGATTTAGGACGTGTTGTAATACCTAAAGAAATCAGGAGGCATTTGAAATTAGAGGCTTATAACGAACTTGAAGTCTTTGCCACTGGTGATGTTATAGTGATTAAAAAATATAGTGCAGAATCGAAAGAAGGTAAAGCATGAACGTAGATATTAAAAAAGCCGTAGGAATATTGAAAACCGAGTGGTGCAAAGGAGGTTGTTCAATAATTGAAGCACGGTAATTTATCAAATTATGTGGAAACCTCAATAGCCTTTAGGTGTGAGGACTTCCTTGTAAAATCAAAGACCAGCTCTATTGCCGGCAAGATTCTTAATAAAGTTTTCGGTGATTTTACTACATATGAAATTAATCCAGAAGTGCACAAGGTTATGTTACATATTTACCGTAAAACAGATATGACAGTAGACCTTGTTATTGAGGACGCAAATTATAAAGGCCACCTAAAGAAAATAATTGATGACCTTCCATTTAACAGGATAGTTCTGATCCGCAAGCTAACTGAAATTACTCAACGGCTTTTGGTCGGTGATATTTCTTATTATGTGGACGACGATGACAGACGCCGGAATTTGATAAATAATAAATATGCTGTTACATTAGATTTTATTAAGACTTTGCTTTGATTGGGGATACAAATGTTATATAGAAATATGGAAGAGATATTATCAGAAGGTGTGAGCGGTGATTTTAAATTAGAAAAATTTGAAGTCAAGAAGACAGATTTAAGAGCTGCATTAGAAGGGATACCACCCGGTCAATATATTCGTTTATTACATAAAAATACAATTGTTATGAGCAATACACCAATGGAAAAAATAACCAATTTAGGTTTTATACGAAAAGCATTTGGTGACATTCTCATAGGTGGTTTAGGTATTGGGTTAATTATATTTCCGCTATTAGACAATGATGTTATTAAGTCAATTACAGTTGTAGAAAAATATGAAGATGTAATAAAGCTGGTAGCCAGCCAAATTTCATTTGATAAACGATTGACTGTAATAAATGATGATATTTTTCTTCATACACCACAATGTCAATATGATTGTATTTATCTTGATATCTGGAGCTTTATTAATGAGGACGTGTATCTGGAGATGAAATCTCTTAAAAAGAGATACCAAAAGCACCTCAAAATCAACAAAGATTCTTTTATATCATGTTGGGCTGAGGATGAAGCCAAGAATGGTAGAAAGTTATATTAGCAGTAACTGGGAGTGAGCATACTTGTGGCTTTATTAGCTAAAAAACGCAAAAGATATAATCCTGAACGTGGTTTTATTTCTAAGCTTATTGAAACAAAAGATATGACTTTGGTCAAAGAGCAACAAATGAAAACCAGCTTCTTTACCGGCGATAATAAAGCAGTTGTGGGATTTATATTTGACCATTTTCAGAAGGTTGGAGAAGTCCCTACTGTAAGGGTGATTGAACAGAAATTCCCTCACTATGACTTTGAGACTTACAATGCAGCCGGCATTGAAGTTGTCGGGACAGAAGAAGGGCTTGCTCATTGGTGCGCCGAAATGCGCACGAAGGCTAAATTTAATAAAATCAGTGATACAGTTGAGGAAGTAATTAAAAATCTTGATGGCTTCAAAGGTGAAAAAGCTTTTGAAACCTTGCAGAAATCAGTATGGTACATAAATAATGAAATACAAATTAGCACGGCTGTTGATATAACCAAGACAGCGCAGGCCCGTAAAGAATTATATTTGAAGCGAAAAGAAAACAAAGGAGTAACAGGGATTCCAACAGGAATATCAAAACTTGACTGGATTCTTAAAGGTCTTGTAGATGGAACCTTGACCACTTTGATAGCGAAAACAGGCTTAGGAAAGACATGGTTTCAGTGTCTTATAGGTGCATACGCCCAGCTTAATAACTACAAGGTAATCCAATTCAAAACAGAAATGTCCACTGAACTTATGCAGGATAGATATGAGGTCTTGCTATTTAACATGATGTATGGGGCTATTAACTATAACAATTTCAAAATGGGAATGCTGCCACAGAAGCAGGAAGACTTGTATTTTAGCTTTCTGAATGAAGATTTACCTGGTTTAGAACCACTTATCATTGACACCGCAATTGACGTAAGCTCCGTGGAAGCAAAAATACAGTCTGAAAAACCTGACCTGGTTTTAATAGATGGTGTCTATCTAATGAGTGACCAGCAAGGCGCTGAAAGTGATTGGCTACGCATAGCCCACATTACCCGTGACCTTAAAAAGACAGCTGAACGCTATAATATTCCAATTTTCATTAATTCGCAGGCTGATAAAAACACGTCGAAAAAGACCGGCCCTGAAATTGAGAGCATTTCATTTTCCCAAGCAATAGGGCATGATAGCGATAATATTTTGGCGCTTTATCAAGATGAAATAATGTTTAATGACCATGAAATGGGCGTTAAGGTGTTGAAAAACCGCGAAGGTACTTTGGGAAAAGTTGTTCTTAATTGGGACTTCAACACTATGGACTTTTCAGAGATATACAGTGTTACCGCAGAGGGTATAGACAGCAATGATAATTCAGAACAGAAAAATGTAATTGGTATGCAGGACTAAAGAAGTACATTTGACCATCTGCTTTGTATTTTCTACAATTACGAAAATTATTAAATCTGAGGTGATATGCCATGACACGTAGACAAGTAAGAGCAAGAACACAAGGAATGAATTTAATTGAGGTATTCAACTTCCTGAATCAATATGACCTGACAGACGGAGTAGAAACACAGGAATCAATACGTGATTATGTGTGTGATATAGTGCAGAAAAGAGTAAAGGTGTCACACATATTAGAAGTTATGGAGGCTAATTCAGAAATAGAGTTATTTAAAGTAGATTTAGGCAATTCAATGTGTATGCCAGAAGCTATTTATGAAGTAGCTGATTTATTGGATGCTGTTGGTCTATGAGCAGCACTGAGCAAATAGAGAAATTATTAGATTACATAGGTGTTGATTCCCACACAAGACGTTGGAGGGGTGAGCAAATAAATTTCTGCTGCCCAATACATGGCGAGCGTCACCCTTCCTGTGGTATTAACATAGAAAAAGAAGTGTTTCATTGCTTCGCTTGTGGTGAAGGTGGAACGCTTGAGTGGTTCTTATATAAGTCCTTACCGGACGAATTTAAAAGTCCTGTTCAGGCCGCAAGATTTTTACGGAATGAATTTAACATAACGCCAGATATAAACGAGGATTATATCAAGAGAAAATTAGTCCGATATGAGGACTTTTTTATTAGGGACGAAGAAGATAGACATATAACACCATTAAAATTTCTGGCGCCATTTAAAAGCGGCAAAGAAACATATCAATACTTTTATGACCGTGGCTTTACCAAAAAGACTGTACGTGATTTTATGATAGGCCGTGACCTGAAAAATGAAACTGTAACCATACCTGTGTTTTGGGAAGATAATGTTCTTGCAGGAGTCATTGGTCGATATGTAACTAAGCGCCGGAAGCATGAGAGATTTAAGATATATAACTTCCCAAAAGGTGATTTGCTATTTCCACTAGATAAATATAACCAAGACAGTGAAGCCCTCATTTTAGTGGAAGGGCTTTTTGACGCTATATGGCTTTATCAGCTGGGATATGATAATGTCCTAGCTTTGATGACAAATGATATCACAAGTAAGCAAGTGGATATAATTTATCATTTGACCGAAAACGTCATAATATTCATGGATAATGACGAAATGGGACATGAAGGACAAGAGAATGTTTTGAAAAAACTAAAAGCTAAGGGCTTAAATATTAAAGTAGTTACGAATTACCCTGAACATGGAAAGGACCCTTGTGATTGGTCCTTAGAAGAAATAGAATGGTGCTTGGTAAATGCGAAGAACCCTTTATTGCGCACTAAGTTAAAAAGGCTGTGATAATGCAGGTTTACGCATATAAGGCATTTGACGCCATTTATGCCCTATGCTATTGTGTTTTCAATGTCCTGTTAAATAGATTTGTATGAAAATGATAAAAATTAAGGAGTGATTGAGATGGGGCTAAAATCAAGAAGCAGTTCAAAGAGCAGCACTGCTAAAGTTGGCAATAGAGTCTCTAAACCATCAAAAGGACTTTTCAAGAAAGGATTTGAAGGTGCTCGTGAAGCTGCCATACAACAAGAGGAACGCAGAAAAATGATGGGTAAGAAACTCTTTGAGTTTTTCCTTAAAGGCAATAATGATGAAGCCGAAATTATTTTTCTCAACGAAGAACCTATAAACTGTGAAGTCCATCAAGTTAAAGGTTATAGAAACGGTAAAGAGTTTTACGAAAGTGTCGTTTGTACCGCAGATAGTGATGAAGGGTGTACATTGTGTGAAGATGGCGACCGTCCCACATATAGAGGCGCATTTTTAGTCATTGATTTGCGAGAATACGAAGTCACAGTTAACGGCAAAAAAGAAACACGTGAAGGAGCCATTAGATTGTGGCTTGTAGGTACTAAAATTGCCAGCCAACTTGACCGTATTTCTCAAAAGCGTGGACTAATGGGAAGTATACACACAGTTATTCGTCTTGGTACAGGTACCTCTACCACCTATACTTTTGAGCAAGGCGAGAGTATTGAAGTCACTGATGAAGAAATTCTGAATCTCTTGCCGGAGGCGCTTAAAGAAAGCTATGGTAACGGTACAGAAAAAGAGATAGACAATCTGATAGAAGAACAGCTTATGCTACGTGCCGGTGCTGAAATTGAAGAATCAGACGATGAATTGGAAAGCAAAAACAGAAAGAATCTTGTCCCGGCTGATGACGAGGAAGATGATGATGATGACAATGAGGATGAAGCCCCGCCTCGAAGACGTTCTATAGGAAGCACCCGGCCAGCTCTGAGAAAAAGTGCTGCCAAAAAGCCACAGCCTAAAACTAAAGGTCTTTTCAAGTCAAAAAGATAAGGACTTGGATTGCTCCTTTTTATATAAATAGAACCAAAACACAATATGATTGGAGGATACCATGAACAAACAGGAATTAATCAAGGCCATGTCTACAAAAGCAGGCATCAGCAAAAAGGACTCAGAGAAAGCCTTAAAAGCATTTGAAGAAGTTGTCACAGAAACGCTTGCAGGAGGAGGCAAGGTTCAGCTTGTAGGCTTTGGAACATTCAAAGTTTCTGAGCGTGCGGAAAGAAATGGAGTGAACCCGTCAACTGGTGAACCCATTACTATTCCAGCGGCGAAAGCACCTAAATTTCAAGCAGGTCAAGTCTTGAAGGACGCTGTTAATAAAGCATAGGTGTTTGACCCAAAAGAAAGAGCATTCTACAATTATTGTTAGAGTGCTCTTTTTATTTAAAGGATGTGAGTATGTGGCTAATATATTCTACGAGCAAGAACCTGAAATTAAGAGGTATGAAGTAGTTGATACCCTGCCAAAGCTAAAGCGTTTAGGAAAACGCCTCCAAAGATTGGAAGAAGTGAGTTTTGACTTTGAAACAAACTCTTTAAGAGTTTATGGCCCAAACAGTAACCTTATTATTGTGTGTATGACAATCAGCTGGGGTGACTATAACAATTACTATATACCGTTAGGCCATAGACGCTACGAAGATTTTTATAGAAACGTTTCTCATGAGGACTTCTTAACTTACATTGCCCCAGCGTTTGAGCGTGAAGATATAAGGCTAATCTGTCATAAGTTTGATCTGCACTGTCTAGCCAGATTAGGCGTTCAAATAAATACAAGAGACTTATTTGACCCTATGCCGGCTTTATGGCTATGTGATGAAAATGACGAAAAATCCTTGAAGTCTCAGGCAATGAAAAGACTTGGAATTCAAGCCACTAAGTTTAAAGAAGTGGTTAATAGTGTTCCGTCTTACATAAAAAAAGAGTTTGGCCTTAAATCAAATAATAAGGCAACATTTGATTTAGTCCTTATAGACGATGGCATTGAATATGCACTTGCAGACTCATTTAACCTCTGGAAGCTCTATGTAGGTGTGCAAGAAGAACTTGAACATGAAGGCATGTCAAAGATAATGCACAAGCTTTATGCTCCCCTCACCTGGACACTGTTCATGATGGAAGAACAAGGTATGTGTGTAGACTTTGATAAATTGGAAATTATGCAGGAGGAAATTAAGAAAGACCTTGAAGCACTTGAATACGAAATGATTGACTTGGCAGGAATAGATTTTAAACCGTCCAGTAGTCAGCAAAAATATGAGCTGCTTTTTGGTTTCCGTAAGTCAGATACAAAAGGTAAAGACGGTAAGATACGCAGAGCAAAAGTGAATGAGGAAATCATAGCCAATAGTTTTAATTTTAAACCTGTTTCAATGACTGACGGAGGAGTCCCTTCCGTAGACGGGAGCACCTTATTAACTTTATCTCGCATGAGCTTTAAAGATAAACGCAAGCAAGAAGGTGTTCAGCTTGCAAAGCTGTTACTGGAATACTCACGCTTATCAAAGCTGGATACAGCTTTTATTGGTGGTCTTGATGACAAAATCTATGATGATGGTAAAGTACATCCAAGTATAAATATTGTAGGAACAGATAGCGGCCGTTATTCTTGCAATGACCCTAATCTACAGCAGCTTCCACGGCCTAATGAAAATAATAAAGAGTATCAAGTGCGTGATTTATATATAGGTGACATTGACCCTGTAACCGGAAAGCGCAAGCAAATTATTTCTGTTGACTTTAGTAATTTGGAAATGCGGGTGCTGGCGCATTTCAGCGAAGACAAGAATTTACTTGATATGTTTGAAAGAGGTCTTGATACACACGGTTCCACAGCTGTTACAATGTTTGAGCTGGACTGTGAAGCTGGTGAAGCAAAAAAGCTATACCCTAATTTGAGACAGGCTGCAAAAACAATTAACTTTTTGCTTATGTATGGCGGTGGAGCTTTTACACTGTATGAAAATTTAAAAAATGACCCTGACAGTCCTATTGACTTGGGAGAAAAGCACTATCTTGAAACTTATCACGTTAAGAGTGGAAAAGACGTTGCACAGTGTTATATTGATAAATATTTTGATAGTTACCCAGGCGTCACCGAATTCATCAGACATCAAAAGAAATTTGCTCACAGAAAAGGTTATGTACAAACTCTGTTGGGCCGTAAAAGACGCTTGCATAATATAAATAGCAGTAATTATAAAGTGGCAGCTTATGAAGAGCGCCTTAGTGTCAATGCCACAGTCCAAGGAAGCGCCGGGGATATTGCTATGTCATCACAGGTCCGCATTGATACAGATAAGAGACTTGAAGAAATGAGGTGTTTCATGCTAATGCAAATACATGATGAAATTCTGTTTGAGTGTCCGGAGGAGCACGTTGAAGAAGCCATTCCAATAATCAAACGTTATATGGAGCATCCATTTGGTGATAATGTAGAGCTGAACCTTCCGCTTATTGCCGAGCACGGTGTTGGCTGGTCTTATCAAGACGCTAAATAATCACATCAAAGGTGATTTAAAAATTCTTTGACCCTAATAGTGCCACATGGTATGATTTTCATAAAAATAAAAATCAAAGGAAGTGGGCCCTGTGGCATCTGTAAGAACTACTATCATGCTTAGTCCTGTGGTGTATGAACGAGTGCAGGAACATGTAAACGCTATGAAAGCAGAAGGCTATGACATTTCTTTATCATCTTTTATAAGCAAGGCGCTAATTAATCAGCTCGAAAACGAAGGTGATTTTGAAATACGAGACGAATATGAGAGGGAGTTAGGAGAAGATGAAGACCCATAAACCAAAAGTGCTTAAACCGCTTATTGTCCCGAGTTCTAAGAGCAAAAACGAACCGGTAAAGAAATCTAAAGTCGTTAAAGAAACCAAGACTGATAACAGGTCTGATAAGCTGCTTAAACTTGAGGCTGAGCTTAATAAAAAATTCGGCGAAAACTCTATTCAGTTAGGCTTTCCCAAAGATGAAAAAGGTGATTTAAAGACCTTTGTTAGAATACCTACAGGCAGTATTTCACTAGATATAGCTTTAGGTGGTGGCATTCCCGAAGGAAGATTCACTGAAATGTCCGGTGATTTTTCTGTAGGGAAAACCACTCAAGCGATAATGACTTTAGTTAATGCACAGAAATTAGGGTATGTTTGCGCTTTAATAGATGCGGAGGGAACCAGTGATAAAGAGTATTTAGAGTATTTAGGTGTGGATACGTCACACCTTTATTATTCCCGTCCTGATGGGCTTGAAGAAGCCACTCAAATGCTGATTGACCTGCAAAGAAGCGGCGAAGTGCATTTTGCAGTGTGGGACAGTATAGAAGCAAGTCCTCCAATGAGAGAGTATGAAAAGGACTTTGATGAAACAATGCAGATTGGAATTAAGCCTAGACTTCTTGGTGAGTATTTTCGTAAATTTCAAGCGAGTAACAACCGTTTAGTTCGTGAAGGTAAAAGGCCGTTTACTTTATTGGCGCTTAATCAGCTGCGAGATAAAATAGGGAAATATGGTGATCCTGAATATACGCCCGGGGGACGGGCAAAGAACTTTACAAAAAGCGTAGATATACGCTTAAGGCGTGGCGATTGGATAACAGAAGGAAAGGGTGATAATAAATTTATCACAGGTCTTGTAGTGAAGTTTAAGATTGAAAAGAACAAGACCTATAAAAGAATGCAGGTAGGAGAATTTGATTTCTATACTGACGAAAATAACTCCTCCGGAATTCCGGCTTTACATAATGATACTTGTAAAGAGATTGTGACTGAGTGTGTGAGATGGGGACTTATTGAGCGTTCGGGAGCATGGTTCACACCAAAGGATATGGATACTAAATTTCAAGGATTAGATAGAGTTATAGATTTTTTCAGAGGAAACCCTGAGAAGGTGGAAGATTATCGAGCCAAGATATTACAACTGACAGCTAAAGGTGATCTGTAATGAAATTCACTAAGGGCTATGAAGTGGCTCGTGATAAAGTACAAAGGTACCCTAAATTTCTCCGGTCGTGTTTTAACTGTGATTATTTCTATAAAAGCATTCATGACAAAGAGGAATTGTGCCAGAACACAAATGTATTGCCTTATGACATGATTATGCAGGAAGGTTCAATATACTGTTCCTTTTGGAAGCTTGTTAGCACTAAAAAGGAAAAACCTAAAGTGTTTCAAAAGCACCAAAGGAACGACGGCCGTTTACTAAAGGCGCAAAACAAGTATAGAATGCATTGAAATGTTATAATTAAGATATGCACATTAGCTGTATATCTTATTTTATTTTGAGGATGTGATGATTTTGATAGCACGAAAAAGCGCAAAGTTTAATTCAAAAAAGCAGGAGAAACGTGTAGCCAAAGAAATAGATGGCAAGACCACTCTGAACAGCGGCGCACTCTATTTTCAAAAAGGTGATGTGCGTAATGAAAAATATTTGATTGAATGTAAAACCACAAAAAAGGCATTTTATACTATGGAAGTAGATGTATGGGAGAAGATTGAAAGAGAAGCTGTTAGTGATGGATTAAGAATACCTATTATGCAAGTAGACCTTTTGGATGGTAAGCAACGTTATGCAGTTATTGAACACGCTGACTACAAAGAGCTTAAAGAAGGTACTTACAAAGATATTATTACTTTTGCTAAGTCATTCAGGCTGAAAGCGCAAGACGAAATTTCTTTAGTTAAATTTTATGACGCTTATGGAGCATATTTAAGTTTATGTGTCATCCCGTGGAGTGATTTTATAGATTTCATAGAAAAAGGTGAATGAATTTGGGGAAGCTGAATACTGTGTTTAAAAATATGAAGCGTGAAGGGTACGTTGTATCCAAGCTGGACAGATACCTTTCTGAAATGAGTGCAGCGGATAGTAACAGGGCTATAGATGTAAATGCTCCTTCACAAATAGGAAATTGCAAACGGGCTAATTTCTATTCACGTACAGGCGTACAACCTGACAGTGATTTTTTGGAGCCGCGAACACGCCGTATATTTGATAACGGGACGTTTATGCATGAGAGAATACAAAGTTATTTATTAAATAGCGGTATGCTGCTTATGTCAGAGCTGCCGATAAGGAACGACGATTATAATATTCAAGGTCACACAGACGGTCTTTTGCAATTAGACGTTGATGAAGTTGGGGTGCTTGAATTGAAATCCATCAATGATAACGGATTTTCAGGTTTAAAGTTTGCAAAGCCTGAACATGAATTGCAAGCGCTGATTTACTTGTACTGTCTTGAGCAAAGGAGATTATATCTACAGGAGCACTATAAAACATTAAAGGACTTCAATTCTATCAAATCAATAAGAGAACGTGGCACCTATTATGAAAGCCTTTATGAACACTTAAAAGATGGTAGTAAACATACCCGTAAAGAAAAAATAAATTTTCAAAAGGAACTTCACTTTCAAGCTGACCGTATTCTATACAATGTAAAGGTTCCAATAAAAAAAGTAGTGTTGGTTTATGAAAATAAAAATGACCAAAACTTGAAAGAGTTTGTTGTTTCAATGGACAGCAATGCAGCAAAGGGAAATTTAGGTTATGCATTGAAATACTGTGAAGACTTAAATCAGGCTGTAGCAAAAGGTAAAGCACCTGCGAGAGAAGGGCGCAGCAAGTCAGATAACACCTGCCGCTGGTGCAACTACAAGGTTGAGTGCTGGTGTTAAGCTATACGAGGGGTGTTTGTTATGAAGAAATTGCAACCAAATCACAGGAGAAAATTCAACCCAAAACAAGCATATAAGGATTATACAGATAGGATACATAATGAACTGGAAGAAAAAGGTGTCGTATTCTTTTGTCCCGAAGAACAAGGCGGTACTTTACATATAGATACTGAGTATTTAACACTCCCACAAGATATAACTTCCACGTTGAGCCACGAGCTTGGCAACTACCTGAATGCTTTTACACAACAAAAATTGTATATGCGCACACTGTTAGGATGGGCCGAAAGCTACATGGATGAAGCAAAAAAGGACTATTTTGATGTGAGCAAGGACTTATATAGCAAATTGTCCGGCAGTGGAAAGCTTAGTGAAACTGCTAAGGAAAGAACTATCGTTACGGACCCGAAAATTGCGCCATTCTATCACAAATATCAAGAGTGCATCCGTAAGGTGTCCTTAATCCAAAGCGCCATAGAAAATATTGAGGATAGCATCTTCTTAATATCAAGAGAGATTAGCCGGAGGACATCAGACTTTAATAATGAAAATCGAAACTACAATGTCGGAAAGTGATTTAACAACACAGGGCTCACCACCCTGTTTTATTTTGTAGTTTATAATATGGTATGAGTTATGAGTAGAAAGGAGGATATGCCTTGAAAAAGTTAAAGCCTACACCTAAAGCAATAAAAGAAAATCACAGTCGAAAAGGCAGAACCAGCCGAAATAAGGGCAGCTCATTTGAACGTACAATAGCCAAGGTGTTTGAAAAGGTGTTAGGGATAGAGCTTGTGCGTACACCTCAAAGTGGTGGTTTTGCTAAAAATAAAACATCGGCTGAGAAATTCAGAGGTGATATCGTCCCAGCAGACAGCACAAAGGATTTAGTGCTTCACATTGAGTGCAAAAATGCAAAGACTTGGAGCTTACCTAAGTGGATAGCGCAAGCTGAGAGTGATTGCCCTAACGGCAAGATACCAGTGGTCATCTTCCACAAGCACAATACTTCGAAGGACTATATTGCTCTTAATTTGCAGGACTTTTTATCACTTGTGGGCCAAGCAGCAATAGTAGCAAAGAAAGGGAAATGAAAAAGTGCTGATGCTTAAATTATTAATAGGCTTAGGTGTTCTTTACACTATAGTCTGTTGTCTTTTTCCCGCATTTGAGGTGTGTGGTGAATCAATGCACCCGACGCTTAAAGAAGGAGATAAAATTGTTACAATCAGGTGTTTTAATAAGCGAAATTTAATTTTGCGAAATATTTATGCGTTCAAAGCGCCTAATGACAAAGAAGGCCGAATCGTCGTTAAAAGATTGATAGGAAGAAACAAATCCGGTCAATGCTATTTTACTGGTGATAACCGTGAAAAAAGTTATGACAGCAGGTATTACGGGTATGTAAATTCAAAGCAAGTAATTTCAAGATTTTTATTCAAAATATGAAAGGTGGATAATTATGCATGATAATCGTGTTGTAAAGGTTTCAGGCAAATCTCCTGTAACTCAAACTGCTGGAAGTATTGCTAAATGCTTCGAGCAAAATAAATATAAAGAATCAGTGGAGATTAGAGCTATAGGAGCTTCGAGCGTAAATCAAATGATAAAGGCTGTTATTGTAGCAAGAAGTAAGCTGACATCGAAGGGATATGACTTGGTACTGAGGCCATTTTTTGCAGAAGAAGAAGTTGACGGAGAGCTTCGCACTTTAATTGTTTTGGAAGCGTCCTTGATTTAAGTAGGAGGAATTTTCATGCTTACAATTACAAAGGAATTTATATTTCACGCTGCACATATGCTTCCAGGGCATTTAGGTGAATGCAAAAATTTGCATGGTCACACTTATAAGCTTCAAGTGACCGTTAAGCGAATTTTGCTATGTGATGAAGCAGAACCCTACAATAGCATGGTAATTGACTTTTCGTGTTTATCAGAAGCCATAAAAAATATTCTTGAAGACATCGACCATGCAGCTATTTTAAATAATAATGGTGATGACTTTGAGAATAAGTTAATCAGTCTTTTGATAGGAAATAAAAAGAAAGTAGTTTTACTGGATGGCCCTACTACTGTTGAAAAAATAAGTGAGGAGCTATTTTTAAAAATAGATAATACCCTTAATCTAAGCTATAAAGGATTAAAAGTAGTTTCAGTCAAGTTATGGGAAACTCCAACCTCATTCGCAGAATATAAAGGTGGTGAATAGCCTTGCTGTTTTATCATGAAGTCTTTACTTCTATACAAGGCGAAAGCACAGACGCAGGAATACCCACCACTTTTGTACGCTTGCACGGCTGTAACGTCGGATGTAAATATTGTGATCAACCACAGATACCTTCACAGCGCCGGAGAATATCACTGGCTAATCTTGTTAACAAGGTGGATAGGGAGCGCATAAAAAACGTTTGTATCACAGGTGGTGAACCACTTTTGCAGGATGACATATATCCGTTTATATACGAGCTTGTATATAAAAGTTATAAAGTATCCGTAGAAACCAGTGGTTGCATACCAATTGATTTTGACCCGTATAATAGGTCATTTAAATATGTGATGGATATTAAGTGTCCATGTAGCGGCGTCACCGAAAAAAATGTATATGAAAATCTTGTCTATTTGAAACCACAGGATGAAGTTAAGTTCGTGATAGCCACCAGAGAGGACTATGATTTTTTCAAAGGTGTAATGAAAAAGTACCCTACATCTGCAAAAATATTGTTAAGTCCAATGTTCGATAACAGTGGAAACGCAGTGATAGGTCAGCAACTTACAAATTGGATTCTCAAAGACAGGTTGCTAAATGTTCGGGTGCAGATTCAGATGCACAAAATTTTAAATGTTAAGTAGGTGGCAAGGTGAAGAAAATGCCTGCTGTGGCAAAGAAAAAGAGCACTGCGAACAAGAAGAAACAGGACTATGTAGCAAAGAAACAAGGCTTTGATACGGTTCAAAAAACAATCAGCCGGCCACAAAAAAACGGACGAAGAAAGACTTTTCAGTGTTCTATAGGCAAAGATGAAAAGGGTTATTTTGCCTATACTCACAGAGCAAGGTCAAAATCTTATCCATCAAAAGATAAAATTCCAGTAAGTGTTTTAAATTCTATTTCAAGCACTGGTTAAGAAAGGAGCGTTTTAATAATGTTATCGGAACCTATTATGACTGATGAAGAAAAAAGGTGGAGAGCAGAAAGCGATGCCAGGTCTTTAGCCGAAGCTAAAGTAATTATGGATGATCCTGAGAGAGTAAAAGCAGCACGAACAGCTGCGGCAGATTTAGTGCAGCGCAGACAGGAACGTCTTAAAGAAGACCAAAAAGAGGTGGATAAGCTAAAGAGCATTGCTAAAAATCCTCGCATTTCTTTAAACGTCCGAAGAGGTAATAGTGACCCTCTTGCTTTTCCTACGCAGGTATCTTCCTTAAATGCAAGACGCGGAAGGTGATTATGTGAAGAAACAAGTCCTTGAATATATGAACCTGCCAGACAAGAGAATTGTGCTGCTGCAAAGCGGAGGACTTGATAGCTGTATTTGCGCTGCACTATTTAGCTGGCTCAACTTTGAGATTCACCACGTTTTTGTTGACTACGGACAGAACGCCAAAGAGCAAGAGCTAAAATCAGCCCAGCTAATAGCTGAGAAGTATGGTGGCGAATTTTATAAAACCTCAATCACCCTGCCTTGGCTTGAAACCTCTACTACACTGGTAAATAGCAGTGATAAGTACCAAGGTGAAATAGAGCACGAGTCATTAAGCTCAGTAAAAACAGGGTGTTATGTTCCTTTCCGGAATTCAGTTCTGTTGAGTATTGCAGGTTCTTTAGCAGAATCCAAACGTATTCGGTATATAGGTGCTGCCTTTGATGGTTCAGAGAACTTATTGCATAAACCAACAGGCGGTACAGTAGATAAACACCCGACATATGTAAAAGCATTTGAAAGACTTCTTAGAGAAGGCAGTGCTATGTATCACATTGATGGTGTCCCCATAAAAATTTTAACACCTGTGATGGACATGTATAAAACCGAGATTTTAGAAATGGGACTTGAAATCAATGCGGATGTGTCATTAAGTTGGAGTTGCTATAATAATGGTGACAAGCCTTGTTTAAAGTGCAGTGCTTGTCATTTGAGGCAAGACCTTTTCAATATATTTGATATAGAAGACCCGATATATACTAGGCTTTAGTGCTTACATCCTACCCTACTTGTTAGAAATTTCTACTTTCATATAATTAAGGTATTAAGAATATGAACAGGGTTTGCTAATCTCCTATGTTCTGTTCTGAATAATCCAACTGAAAGGAGAGATTAGTTATGGCAAGTGCAAAGAGCGGTGGAACCAGTGAGAGCAGGCTGCAAAGGGAAGCTCGTGTAACCACAAACAGGTTAAGCAACATGACTTCTACTCGTGCCGGTAGAACTTATGCACGGAGAACCAGAGCCACAGCAGTAGGTGCCGGCAGAGGTTAATAGCGGAAAGGAATGAGCTAAATGGCAAGCAGTAGAGGTCAATCCTCTCAACCTCAAGCTCGTAGAAACTCCTCTCTGTTCAGTAGGGTTGCAAATGCAGTGACCACAAGAGCAAGGGGCGTTGCAAATGCAATCCGAAACAGAGCAACAAGCATTGGCAGAGGTAGAGGATAATAACAGTTTAGATATTTGAAAGCATTCTTTTTCCTCCTTATGAACAAACCACCTGTTTTCATAATAGGTGGTTTGTTTTTATATTGAGCTAATCTTAAAATATAAGTATTAAACAGCTAGAAATGAAGAGGTGATTTGAAGGTGGATGAAAACAATCGAAAAGTTATAGAAATTGCCGGATTTATACATGAAATATTCAGAGTGTTGGATGTACCTTTGGAACAAAATCCTGATATGAAGGACACTCCACGCAGAGTAGCCAAGATGTATGTTAATGAATTTTTTAAGAATCAAGGCCGTCCATTGGAAGAGTTAGATGCCCAAATGACTTTGTTTGATTCAGTCAACAGTAAAGGTGAACTGATAATGATAAGGAATATCCCATTTACCAGTGTGTGCCGGCATCATTTATTGCCCTTTTACGGTAAGGTCAATGTGGCCTATTCACCCCAAAAAAAGATTTTTGGCCTTTCAAAAATACCGCGCATTGTGAATTGGTTTAGTTCCAAGCCGCAATTACAGGAGTGCTTGACTGATGAAATTGCTAATTATATTTACAACTTTGCCGATGCTGAGTATGTAAGAGTGGTCATGAAAGCTGAACACACTTGTATTGCTTGTAGAGGAGTTGGGGTAAACTGTGACACCATAACCACCAGTGTTAAGCCTTGCTATTTTAATCCTAAAAGATTTGCAGAAATGGGAGGGTATGACTTTGACTAAGCTTGTACCCAAAAAACCACAATTAAAAATTCATGCCCAAGGCAAGCCTAAAATCGTCCTTCCCAATGAAAAGAAGGTTATTTTACAATCCAGTGACTTGCCTAAGAAACAATACACAGATCTGTGGCAGGTCATGGACTACACAAAAGAATTTTCTATATTTTATTCCGGCGTAGAATCAGAGAGTTATTTTAACCATGTGTATGAAATGGGCGTGCGTGATTTTCTTGTGTCTTATGAGTACATGAAAGGAAAAGGTTCACGGCTCACCAAACGTTTTGAAAATCTCAAGGACGTGAGATTGTTTGTTGATAGTGGTGCTTTCACCATTTTCAATAATCCTGATGAATACAAAGACTACACAGAAGAAATGTGGGAGAAGCGCATTATTGAATATTTGAAGTGGGCCGAGCGCCATAAGGATATTATTTTTACTATAGCTGACCTTGACCTCCAGGACGAATTAGGGATTGAGCTTATAACAAAGTGGCGCCGGAAATTTTTCGAACCATTTATGCTGAGAACTGGCATTCCTGTGTGCTTTGTGTGGCATGAAATAGACGGCCATGAGGGTTGGGAACGTATGTGCCAGCGGTACCCTTATGTGGCAACATCTTTAGTGAGTGATGATTTAAGTTTGGCTGATCTTAAAGCGAAATTTAAAGTAGCAGAAAAATACAATACTCTTATTCAAGGTATGGGGAGTACACGAACAAGTATATTGCCTGATTTTCCTTTTTATACTGCGGATTCTACTTCGTGGAAGGTCGGTATGAGATATGGCCTTTTAAGTGTTTGGGACGGGAAGATGGTTAAGCAGTACAAAAAAGAAGAATGGGATTCAAAAGCAATACCCGTTATAGAGAATTATAAGGACATTGTTTTGGACATTCAAAAAATAAAAGAGGAAGACGTTGGAGAAACTATTCGTGCTAATGTTTACCCTTATATGAAAGCAGAGGAATTTATCCGTGAGCGTCACAAAAAACTAATATATTGGCAAAAGCCACGAGCAGCGAAGGTTGATGTAGATAATTTGCCTCCTGGCTTTTTCCCATCAATTGAATGGGTTCAAACACCATCAATGCAGGGTGATTATGATGAATATGCGAAACGCATGAATATAAATTCTGAACTAGAGCAGCAGGCCGTAATTGATATTATTGTGGACATGACTGTTTTTTTAAATTGGAATGACCCTGCTTACGCAGAATTTATCCAGCGAGTGTATTTTGGAGCTGACAGGCTTATTGAATCGTTGCATGATGAATTCATAAACAGGATAGTTGAGAATGATGACGAGCGAATAGAGGATTTACAAAATTTCTACAAGAGCTGTTTAAGTGGTGACAATGACCGTTTGCTACTTCTAGGCACAAATTTTGACAAGGCTGTTAAAGAGCGTGACCACTACTTGGAAGAAGAACTCTATGAGTATGAGGACGTGTCTTCGATGGAGGTCGCTAATGTACTTTCCTCCTTAAAACTATTGCCGGATAAAGAAAGTGAAGCACCTGAAATAGACGAGCTGGACAAAGAAATATTCAGGCAAACCAGTATAGCGCCTTATAGAAACAAAAAAGGTGAAATCATAGGTGGTAAAAAACAAGTCGGCCGACCTAAAAAAATCTATTCTGATAAATATCCGAAATTCAACTGTGATAACTGTTTTCAGGCGGCTAAATGCGAACACTATAAGCCTGGTCATATATGTATCTATAATAAGCTATTTAAACGCTTTGACACAAGGAATGCCACTGACATAATACAAGCAATGCAAAGCTTGGTTGACTTCAATTTAGAACGTACTCAACGTGCTATGATAATGGAAATGATGTCCGGCATGATTGATCCTAATGTTACGGGCCTTGTCAATCAAAATATGTCTTTGCTGACTAACCTGAATAGGCTGTATGAGACTTCAAATCCAGAGATTTTAAGGCAGACGAGGGTGATTAGAAGTGACGGGACACAAGAAGACACTTTAGAAGTCACCAATCCATCCCAAGGTTCTATTCTTGAAAAAATGTTCAGGAATATTAAGCATAAAGATGAAGTGGTGGTTGAAGCAGCCGTTGACCCTGTTGAAAAAACAGAGGCCGGCGAGGTTATAATTGACACTGTTGTGTGAGTAGATATATTTTAGTTATAAAAAGATAGGAGTGAGTTTATGAAATGTGATGAATTAGATGCAAAGCAACAGGCCGTTGTAGATTTTATTGCGAAAGTCCTTCGTGATGCATGGGAAGCTGTTAAGAAAGTATGGAGTATGTTTGAACAGTTCCTTAAGAGGATTTATATTAAACTTAAAAAGGTTGACGGACGAACTAAGCATCTTGCTTTATATGCCAAAAAGAAAAGGATTCGGAAGAAGTATTGGAAAAGAATAGTGTCTGTTTGACAAGCAAAAATAGGCTGTTTATACTGTAAGTGTCAATCAAAGTCATAATGACAAACACTCCTATGCAAAAGGGCTTACTGAATAACCAGTAGGTCCTTTTCCTTTAGAAAGGTGATGGTGATGAATAAGCATACTATTAATATGAATGATATGTGGAATCACATTAAGCGTTCAGGAAAAGCATCTATGATTAAGTTTAATAAAGAATACTGGATAACGGATGAAGTCGTTTTGATTAAGTGTTTGCCGGAAAATCTAAAGTACAAGATAGATGAAGCAGATACACAAAAGCAGGAGCGCTTAATTAATATTTTATCCGTAAATAGAGAGGAACTTTTCGAGAGCGAACTGTCCCCAGTGCTCTTAGCAGACAATTCCCATGATGGTTACTTAAGGGTATTAATGTCAGATAATGAGCTAACTTACATAGACGAAAAATACATAGCACCTCTTAATCAGTCAGAGGTTTCGTTTTACACCAAGAAAATTGATAGTTGTACTTGGAAAAAGGTTTATGTCTATTATCATATGGAGTTAATTGGTGTCATCATGCCCATGCTTTCAACAGAATATAAGCTGGATTCTATGAGGAAATTTGTAGAAGTCTTTTCGGCTGAATTGCCTCCTTTAGAGAAGCAGCCAGGAGAAAAGAAATACGTTGAAAATGAGTGCTTCACAGTGTATGTAGATAAGGACTTTGCAAATAATTTCTATAGAGGGCAAAAGTTACTCATTCAAGTGCTTGATAGTGGCGAATGGTTAGTAGATTGTGTAGCAATAATGCCGCCTGAAAATGTGAAACCTTATGTGACGCCTATGGTAATGAAGCAGGAGCAAATGCGAAGTCAGTTTAATAAATTCAGGTGCAGAATGCTGAAAAGGAAAGGTGTTCCATATATTGATATGTCCATTAATGATGACGATTTGCCCTTTTAGATTGGAGTGATTAAAGTGGCTAAGAAGCAAAAAGAAGATTTTGGAAAGAGCTTACAAGAATCCTTTGACCGCTGGGATTACTTGCATGAGAATGGTGGTATTGACCCCAGCTGGTCTGATGGTGCTAATCTAAATCTTGTGCGCAACCACATTTTTTATTATAAGAGCCGAATTGAAGAATCAATGGAACCCAAGGATTATCCTGAAATATACTACCGTGATGTACCACCAGAGGTAGACCGTGATTATATGGTAAAAGCAGACGAGATAAAGACACAAGCTAAAATCAGCTATGATTTGTACATGAAAGATAAGGACTATCAATTTATTTGCCGTCACTTGAACGATTTTAATACGAAGGAGCAAAAGAAACTCTGTGTTCAAAATGTCATTAACTATCCCCTTAGTTTGGTATATGCCATAGAAAAAGATGACCTCGTTTCGATGCGACGGCATAAAAATCCAGATGCTTATCTGTCTTCTTTTACGTCCTGCCGGCGCAACATGCGACAAGTAAAGTTTAACAAGTTTAGAACCATGATGTTGGAAAGAAAGAGCAAGGAGGCATAGGACTATGTATATAGTCCTTTTATTATGTCCGTCATACTAAAACACAAAGGACTGGAAAGTGATTTAAGGTTTTTGACACTTTTCAAATGCTAATTTACCCTATAATAGTTATCAATTTGCGTTGCATAACAAAACTATATTAGGAGGCTGTCATTATGAACAGTAAAGATTTTAGGGCATTATATTCTGCAAAGCACGAAAGGGTACCAAAGAAGGAGTATGTAAATCTGACAAAATCAGCTGTACGGCTTGAAGTTGACACTACAATGGAAGAAGTCAGAAAGAAAATAACTGAATTGGCCGACAAAGTAAGACACGTTGGATTAGAAGACACGCTTGTAGTTCATCACTGTATTGGTGAAGGGGATATAGTCAGTCAACTATTCAACTTAGGTAAAGATTTAGGATTTACCCTGATAGGCGGGCCGTCAAAAGGACTATATGCGTTTTTGCTGTCAACCATTGAGCAAATTGCAAAAATAGAAAATAAAGACGCTATAGAAGTAATCAAGCTCTTGGCTGATATACACATGGCTCAATTTATTAAAAATGAACTGATGGCAGCAAAGCCCTGCGGAGATTGCTCTGCGTGTACACATAAAGATGAATGCCCCATTAAGGCTTTCAAAGATATTCTGTAGATATTGGCAAAGTGAATCTAAACAAGGACTATGTGCTTTAACTGCATAGTCCTTTATCATTTTGAGGTATTTTACAATGGCGAGAATTAAGAAGAGCAGTATTCAACTTGACAGTCAAAAGTTAATAAAAACTAAGCGGTAAAGGAATCGCTTGGCTCCAGCATTGGAAAACGCTTAGAATTAATTATTCTAGTTATGCCTAAAACGGCATTTTTTGAAACATGCAAAAAATAGTTTTCCGCTAGTAAAGTTTGGTATACAAATTCGAGGAGGTTATTCGTAATGCTGAAATTAAATTATGTTTGTAAAAATGATTGGGATATGCCGGTTTATAAAGACCAAAACGGCAAGTTGTGGCTAGATGTCAATTTAGGGAAAGGTCAGCTCGATTTATGCAGTAGTTCTAACAATGAAATTGATGGCGAACCTTGTTACTCCATCAATACAGAATATGAATTGGTGACAAAATATGAAGAGGATCCAAACAGGTTTAATTACATGATGCTTGCACGCTTGCGTTCAGACTGTGATTATTACTTAGGATATGGGCACAGATATAAAGGCATAGTAAGTGGTAAAAACGGTATTGATACCATTGCAGAAATGAAAAAGCTTTGGAATGACCTCCCTTCTGATGGTAAACCAGAGTGGTTGTCAATGAAAGATATTGAGGAGTATGAACAGGAAATGATAACACCATCAGGGAAATTTAGTGACCCTCATAGTTGGGGAGAGTATATAAGGAGTAAAAAAAAGAAGGATGAAGAGAGAATTCAAGAACTTTTCACTCTCAAGTATTCAAAATGAGCACAAAAAGAACATGGTAGACCTTATAACCAGCATGAACAGCAGACATACCACATGGAACGTATTTTCAGACTTCCTAACTATAGCAGCGTGTTCATTAAGTAATTCATGTGACTTGTCCAAAAGAGAAGCCCGGGAAGAAATATATATGACCACTATCAAAAAATATAGTAATCAGGAATTAGATACCATGTGCAAAATATTCGCTGAGTTAGTCTTAGCATTAGAAGAAGGTGGCTTGAACGATATCCTTGGCGATTTATTTATGAGCTTAGATTTAGGCAATAACTGGACAGGTCAATTTTTTACCCCTATGCACCTTTGTGACGCTATAGGAGACATGACAGCAGGTTCCATTACTTTAAAAGAAGTACAACGCCGAGGCTATATAAGTGTATGTGAACCTTGCAGTGGCAGCGGGGCATTAGTTATAGGATTTGCCAAAGCTCTTTTGAAACGAGAAATAAACTATCAAGAATACATGTTAGTCACAGCAATAGACATAGATATTCGTGCGGTCTATATGAGCTACATACAATTTAGTCTCTTAGGTATTCCTGCAATAATATATCACGGGAATTCGCTGACAAATGAAATATATGACGTGTGGTACACTCCAATGTATTTCTTGAATGGTTTTGCTTTCCGGAAGCAGAAAAACCCAATAGATTTTAATAATGTTCTATCACGTATGAAAAAACGAAGGTGTTCAACAGCATAAAATCAAGAGAGGAGTGCAATGTAATGTTTAATATAAAAGCTTTTGTGCACAGCAAGAATGCGCTTGATGAAGTGACGATTTTAGAGGTGCGTGATAATAATAATGTAGTGGCAGAGTATCAAGGTAAGAAGTGTACAGCTATTTTCAATATCTTTACCGGACTATATTACGTGGATGACCTCTATGGCGTCATAAGTGAAAGTGACCCATAATTTTGTGAAGGGGAGTGTTTAGTGTGAATGAAGAACAGAGACTTATATACGTGCGAGGCATGCTTCTGCAAGCTGAAATCCGCATGAATGGCATGATTGCCGAAAACAAACAGCGTGAAGTATTAGGCCAATCTATGGCGCATGATGAAAATGCTTTCACTGCATTAATTGATGAATTTGGTTTGACACATAATGCGTTGATAACTGAAATCTGTGGACACTAAGAAAGGAGTTTTTATAGTGAGGGAAATAGATAAACGAGACGAAAATGGTATGTGTATAGGTGATTGTAATGTTTGCGATAACGTAGGTTGCATGAAGCATCCTGAAACACATAGTGACTGTGAAAAGATTATAAGCTGTGAAGTGTTAAACACGGCGATAGAAGCCTTTTATAGTTTTTATGATGATCAGGACAAAGAAGATAGCCGTAAAATACCTTATTGGTCAGGTTGCAATTTTAATATAAATACAGGTAAACATGAACATGAGCCAAATGGTACTGCTCAGTCTATACACGACTGTAACGGCTGCGAAAAGGTATATGAATGTGACTTAAAGAAAACTACACCTATTTGGGTGCGTGAAGAAGATGGATTTAAGCCTGATGACACTTTCATAGCACAGGAATTAAACCGTAGAATTGTGCGGCATAGTACAGATAAATATAACCACGTCCGCACACTAAAACTCGTTGAAGTAATTAGCGGATACTGTGAGGAAGTGTACAAGTCAAAAGAGAATAATAATTTCCTTATCAGACAACGTGCCAGCGATACCTTAGTAAAGTGGTTGAGTGTTAATAGAAATGCAGGTTACTATGAAGCTGATACGCCTATTAAAGACGGTCTGACTTTAAACGTAATCGATAATAAAGGTAACGTACTATTTACAGAGACCACCTTTTACACAGAATGGAATGGTGGCGGTCAAGCAGACAAGAAATACCCATTTTCCTGGGAGCTTTAATATATTATGTAGATGACAGCTAGGGTATCATAGTGAAATAAAGGGAGTTGAGGTGTGTGTATGAACAGTCAAAGAAGAAAAGCCTTGCAGGTAGTTTTTGACACTATCTCAGAAGCACATGAAACCCTTGAAGTGCTCAAAGAGGAAGAAGAGGAGTATAGAGATAATATTCCAGAGAATTTTCAAGGCACAGAGCGGTACGAAAAAGCAGAAAATGCTTGCGAAATTTTAGACACGGCAGTAAGTAGCCTTGAAGAAGCCGTAAATGCTATTGAAGAAGTGATTAATTTATAGGATTATTAGTCACACTGAAAGACGTCTTTATCGACGTCTTTTTCGTTTGTCAAAATCTCCGCTCTGGATAATAAGGCAACAAAAGACAACGGATTTTTATTGTGTTGGATTATAATTCAGTAGTATAATATTTCCAACACAATAATAAAATTGCGGGGTGTGTTTATGGATAACAAAAATATTGATATTAATGTAATTTGGGACCGAATAGTAAATCATCAAGGACAGGTGTTTCATCAAAAGAAAGGGAAGCCATTTAGTTATTCAGTAGACAGGAACACTATCCACCTGAAATCTGATGCCATTACTCGACCGATAACAAAGAGAGAAATTGAAAAGGCGCTAGATATTGTGCCTATAAAAAGCGTCTCAGAAGTACAGCACTTACAAGCCCCAGCATACATAAATGGTATCCTGATGGATGCACGCATAAGAGAAAACTTATGGTGAAATACCACGACTATAATTTTAAGCAGCAGCGCAAAGATAATAATGAATATAGGACTATCAAACATATAGAGTGGTACAAGGAGACTCATATAATAGATAGTCCTATTTCAATGTCTTTACCTGTTAAAAATGCAAAGCGCAAATTTTAAAAAATGGCGCGCAAATAAGTAAAAGGATATAGAACTAAGTAAGAGAGTATATAATAATAGATATAGTATAAGAGAATAATATAATCTCTGATGCATGTGGACTACACACCACTCTATATTCACCCTTGTATAATATTCACACCCTATTCACCATACTTTACTATACTTCACCTGCACAGGTTTGGGAAACTTGGAAGGGAAAATGGTATTGTGAAACACTGGATTAATCAGGTGTTGAGGTGATTTGAAGTGGACTAGCAAACGTGGACCATAGCACAGGTGCTTGTGCACCAAAGGTGTCTTGTTGTGAGGTGTGATTACACTAACTCAAATGTAAAGGTTGCTATGTGATAAGGTGGTATTGCACTAAATTGAGTGTATTATAGGAGGCAACCTATACACGCACATGAGTATAAAGGTGTTTTATTGCGGACTTTCGCCTCTGTCTTCATGGTGATCAATCACTGGATTACTCAGTGTTAGCGTGGTTAAAAGGTGCACCTTTCATATAGTGCCTTGGCACCACTCATACACTGTAGAAGTGTACTGGCTACACTGCATTCAGTATATTAGAAATGCGGACTAAGATGTGGTGCATTTGCATGGCAATTCACTATACCTCTTTTGACACATCTTTCTCGGAGTGATATCATATTACATGTAACAAACACCTCCTTTTCGTTAGTAGGTCACACCATTAAAAGCATTTTCCTCCCGTGCAAATTTATGGTGTGACCTATTTTATTATATTTATATGGTTCAATTGCACTATACCACAAGGTGAGCTATAATAGTGATAACACCAATAAATAACAGTGTTTGGAGTGATTTCATGTTTGAGAATGCCTTTATTATTTTAGTCACAAGCAGCCCTTATGATGACCTTAAAGGTACTGAGTGGTACAGATTGATAGAGACAAGGGAATATAAGTGTGTAGCCTGCGGTGATTGGAACACTGTGACCAAGGCGATATATAATTATGTGAAAAGGTATAGCACTGAACAAGATTTCTTTAGTGCACTAAACAACCTTGATAACCGGCGTCCATCACCTGCCACCAGAGAACAGACGGAATTTGAGTGTGAAATAGAAGGTGATTTATTCGACTATGACATTGACCGGATAATAAGAAAAGCGCTGTATGACAGTAGGTATGGAAACTCTTCACCTGTAAGGCTCCCTAAGAGAAAAGTGATGCTGGGGCTGAGTGGATAAATTTTGACATCAGTAGTTGAGGGTGCTATAATAAAAACAGGTAATCATCACAGAAGTGATTAGCCTTTTAGAGTAGTACTATATGTTAAACCACTCCGCTGGGCCATAGCAGAGTGGTTTTTTCTTTTAGCTGAACTTGAAAATAAAGGTCAGCAACACTATGATAAATGTCCCAAACGCTAACAATAATGTCAGGAGCTTGTACATGTCATTCATAGCATCACCTCCCGTCTTTATGACATAGGAGGCAAACCACATCTGCTTGATTACCTGCACTGATATTATACAAAATAATACAGGATTTTACAAATTTAAAGACCTTCCTGCAAATGATAAGTAGGAGGTCTTTTTGTGGTTTATCAAAGCTGTAAATTGTCCTCTGAAATTAATTCCTGACCACGTTCTTTGGAAATTTGTCTATTCAGGTCTTCTATCTCCTTCTGCGTCAGAGGTTTAATAGGTTTTGCAGAGGTGTTTTTTCTCTCGTCCTCTTCCATGATTTTTTTAAAACTTATGGCGTGTTTTGTTTTAGGTTCTTGTGTGGTGTCAGGTTCTTCTACTTCATTTCTTACAGGTTCCATAGGTTCCCCTATTGCTTCTTCTACAGCTTTTGAAAGCGCTGTACGGATAAAGCCATTCACACTCTGATTGGTGGCAGCCGCAGCTTTTACTATATTATCCCTACTCCCTTTTCTGGCTTTAAATGAAATGTACTGGAAATTTTCTTTATCGTGTTTAGTGTTTGACTTTTTTTTCGCTTCTGAAACAGGCATAAATTAACACTCCATTCTAAGGTGGTTATGGAGCATAGTATACCAAAAATTAACGTCAAGTAGCAACGTGAATATTGCACAAATCTGTTGTGTAATCTTTGTATAATTCGCCAGTATACAAAGCACGTTGCAACGTTTACAATAATACACGTAGTAACGTATTCAAGCATTATTAACACCACGTTAGCGCACCACATAAGCACCACCTTGCACCACGTAAGCGCAAGCGTGCCACTTCAAAAGAAGAAAGAGAGTGATTTTATGACAGAGCAACAACAAGAGCTTAACGACACAAAAATCTTTTTCAGTCTTGATGATCTGTTTGATACTTATAACAGAACAGACGATAAAGACAACTTTAACTTTATTGCCTTCATTAATTTTGATGACGATGAAAATTAGTTTGCAGAGTGATAGCAGACCTAAGTGTCTGCTAGTAATGCGCCACTACTATAGTGACTGTCACAAGCCAGTATAAAGAACAGTGTGTAACCTATCGTATTTGTGACCTTAAAGCCCTTGTATAGTGTGATACAGACATTAGAGCACCAATACACCTTGTTTCATATCACTTTGTACAGCGTGTAAAAATAGCTTCTCACGCTTATAAAAATGAAGCCCGTTGCCGTACATGCAACGTCAACGCTGTACCTTGACAACTGCATAACACGTTCGTTCCTGCGAAATGTACCATAGTAGCAATGATTTTTTACAGTCCACTGCTACTATACGTGTTATGTAACCATAATACTAGAGTTATCGCTTATACCATACTTAGAGACTGTAAACTCTGAGTGTGTGACAATGCAGTCCACTGCAAAAACAGTTAAGTAAGCGCACAGCGCCAAGGAGTGCAAGAATAACGATAACAGATGCTAGTAAAGTCATAATAACTTACACTCACTCCTATGAGTGGTGACATGTGTTTGCATGTCCTACTCATTGAGCGCCTACATAGTCTTTAGGCGTTGAATGAGTAGAAATACTCAAAAATA
>Ga0153950_1000125_pt1 | contig 32167 bp, 46 predicted proteins | sample TSNJ034MetaG_FD_104737 | JGI IMG/M metagenome (GOLD analysis project Ga0153950, IMG submission 104737) | Attine ant fungus gardens microbial communities from New Jersey, USA - TSNJ034 MetaG | ecosystem: Host-associated > Fungi > Mycelium > Unclassified | place: USA: New Jersey, Wharton State...
AACGGCCTGGGAGAGTAGGTGGTTGCCGGATTCCCCATGGGAGGGTTCCCGAGTGGCCAAAGGGGGCAGACTGTAAATCTGTTAGCGCAGCTTTCGAAGGTTCGAATCCTTCTCCTCCCATCATAATGCCGCGGAGTAGAGCAGTCCGGTAGCTCGTCGGGCTCATAACCCGGAGGTCAGAGGTTCAAATCCTCTCTCCGCAACCAAAAAAACTATATTAACGCGGGATAGAGCAGTCCGGTAGCTCGTCGGGCTCATAACCCGGAGGTCGGAGGTTCAAATCCTCCTCCCGCAATCATTACTACTTGCCATATCCGACATAGCCGTAATTTCAACGGTTGTGTCGGATATGATTATTTTAGAGATGTATTTTTGAACTATTTCCCTTGTCCTATCGGGCGCTGATAATAAAATGGCAGCGTCCTTTTTTAATTGCTCAATCAGCTTATTCCTGTCTATTTCTCTATACGAGGATTTTTCCAGCGTTGATAAAGTCTCAGTTAGAGCCTTTTTGTGGTTTTCAAGTTCCTTTAGCTTTTCCCGTGCCATGTCGGAATCAAGACCAGTCATAATAGCATTCAATAAATTATTAGCTTTTGTGGTTACGTCAACCAATTCTTTGTTAAGGGAATTAGCCTTTTCGGTTTTATCACCAGCGGCGCTTAAAGCCGTTTCTATAATCTTATCAGCTGTTTTTTCAATGAAATCCTGATTCAGCAATTCTTTCTTTAAAAGAGATACAACCAATAATTCCAATTCATTCCCGTTTATATTTTTAGCATCACATGTACGCTTGTTATGCTTTGCCGTACAAACATAATAAGGGGTTTTATAGCCCTTCCCACTGGTACGGGTAAAACCATGAAAAGCGGAACCGCATTTTTCACAGCGGATAAGACCGCTTAACAAATATTCACGTCTTTGCCTGTTATTGCCCTTTATATTTAAGCTCATTCTTTTTCGAACTCCTTCCCATGTATCCATGTCAATGATAGCAGGGATAGCATTTTCTATTCGGATGCAATTAGGATTGTCTATTCCTCCCGCCCATTCACCAAAATACTTTACCTGTCGTTTATTCCATGTGTATATTCCTACGTACCGCTCATTTTCCAGTATAGATTTTAATGCATTAGCGCCTATATCGCCGCCATATTTGCTTTTGTATCCCTTTTCGTGCAGCACGTCAACAATATGTTTGTACCCATATCCGGCAACATAAAGCTGAAATATAAGCTGTACAATTTCCGCTTCATAATGATTGATAACATATTTTTCGTTGTCTATATCATATCCCAAGGGCGGTGTACCGCCTAAAAACACGCCTTTCTTTGCTTTCACATTTAGCCCAGCTATTGTTTTGCGCCGTGTTTCCATAACAAAATGCTGGGACATCATAATTTTCATGCCCTCACTAAGAAAGCTTGACGGGTCATCCGGTTCGGATAGCCTGTCTTCACAGCTAAATAGCTTGATGTTGCATTTTCTTAATCTATCACGCACAGAAAACCAATCTTTGACATTTCTTGACATGCGGCTAATATCGTAAATAATGATACATTCAAATCTCTTGTTTTCAGCATCGACAAGCATTCTTTGAAAATTGTTCCGGTTGTCATTATAGCCGGTACTGGCTTCATCAGCGTAGACATCTACAAGTGACAAGTCATGCTTTTTACAGTAGCGCTGAATGGCTTCTACTTGATAAGCAATAGAATTATCATCTTGGTTGAGCGTAGAATAACGAGTATATCCTACTGCGCTGCCTGGCATTAATATCACCTCGAATTTAATGTAATATTGTGTAACAACAGGGCCGATGATATAATGGTTTCGTAGAGTATATCCATATATATTTTGTCAGCCCTCTATAAAATGGGAAGAAGCCTCACTATTGCAGTAGTGGGGTTTTATTTTTTTGTATTAGTCCTGCGTAGGCGGTTTGCATACTCCACAAGGCTCATATCCAGAAGTCTGAGCGTCTTGTGCAGATGTAAATCCGATTAAGTTTTCTGTTAGTATGTTTTCAGCATGGCGGCAGTTGGGATAATGATATTTATTTGAGTCTTTGCTACCAACGTACTTATCAATGCTAATCTCTGAATCGGAAGCGTTTTGTGTAGCGGGAATATCCTGGATTACGGGTGGTAATGCTGGAGCGGTACTGTTATCGGTACTAATCATTACTGTTTTGGTAGATTCATCCCAAGTCAGTTCCGTTTCCAGAGATTCGGCGACCATTCGAACGGGAACCATTGTCCGGCCATCAATAATCATTGGTGATGTGTCGTATATGATGGATTCACCGTTTTTTATGACCGTCATATTGCCAATTTGAATCGACAGAGTTATTGAATCCTTATGAGCGGTTATAGTTTCTGTTTCTTCATCCCATGCAATAGTAGCGCCCAGAGCTTCAAATATTGCTCTAAGCGGAACAAGTGTCCGGCCGTTTTCAATTACTGGTTCCACTTCCATTTGTAATTGGTTTCCATCAATTACTACCTGAATATTATCCTGAGCAAAAGCAGAAAATGAGCCAATAAACAAAGTAAGAAACAGAACAAATACAAAAACCGAAGGAATTAAGCAGCCGCCGCCTGTTGCCGCTTTGAAAACCATCCTTTCAGCTTTTCGCTTCCGTCCTGCTTTTGTGGTAGGTATTCCCGTCTTACGGGCAAAGTCTTGTTTTGCCTTAGTAACTCCTAAAGCCCGCTTCCATGAAAAACCGCCTTTGTTTGCCATAAATAGACCTCCTAATTTGTTTTTTGCCATATGGCATTATGTTTAAGCTACATCCCACCAGTGGAATGCAACTCCATGATCTTTATAGTGTTCAAGAGCTTTCTTTAGAAAACCTATAGTTACATTGCAGTATTCAGCTATTTCATACAAATCATTTCCGCATTTATCAATAGCTTTTTGAATGCTGTCTTGGGTTAGCATATGCTCAATTGCCCATCGGTTAGCCCGTGCTTCATATTTTATTCGATTGCTCCGGGCTATAGGTGTGTTACTTGTTGCTTCAATCATATACAGGCTGCCAGTAATATAATGGCCTATTTCCTCCGCAAGCAGAACGCTTTCTTCTGCGGATGATTCTATAGCGGGCTTGTCCAACGCGATATTTTTGTAATCTTCAATATGAAGGCAAACTGCTTTTTTTGTATCGCTCACGTGGTAATTGTAAACAGAAATATCATTTTCAAAAGCTAAATCATATAGCTTTTCCAATTCTGTCATGAATTTATTCCCCTTTACGCTGAGATTTTATAAATGCTGCGAACTCAGCCAATTTATCTATTTCTTCTTGTGTCCAGTCATCTTCTCCATCATGAGCGGCTACTTTTGCATCCTTTAGTATGTCAGGAATAATTAATGATTGTTGCACTGCCTCTTTTTCTGATTTTGATTGCACTTTTAGTTTTTCAAGGTCAATATCAGTGTTAATATGGGTCAACCACTCTTCTTTAGTGCGAAATTCAGAAGCTCCAAGTAACCAATCAATTGATACTCCAAAAAATTCAGCTACTTTTATTAATTTGTCTGAATTTGGTGAGCTTTTATCCCATTTGTATAAAGTGCCTTTCCCAAACCCTAGTTCACTTTCAAGCTTGGAAGGATTTAACCCGAATTCACTGCATAACACTTGGATTCTTCTCAGTATTGTCATAGCTATAATCCCTTTCTAAAAATAACCTGAAAAAATTCAGCGAAAGCTATTGACATACTGAAATAAATCAGTATAATAAAATTATCGCTGAATTATTTCAGTATGATGCTTAGTATACTGAACCATTTCTGTTTAAGATAGTGTGGTGCTTCAATTATAGAATGTTTTCAGTGGCATGTCAACATATTTAGCTGAAATAATTCAGCATTCACTACAAGTTAAAAGAGGGGGGAAATATTTTGGATAACTTTGAAAAACAAGTCAGGAAAGCACTAATTGACTTAGACATGAGTATGTCAGATTTAGCAAGCCAACTAGGTATTAGTCTTGCGTACCTTTATGACATTCTAAAATCTGCAAGAAAGGCAGAACATCAGAAAGGGCGTATTCGTGAGCTTTTAAAGCTGGGCATCTGAAAGGGTGGAAGATATGGAGGCTACTTTATTAGCCCGTGAAGCGGTGAAAAGGTCCAAAGGCCGAGAAATCATATTCAAGCGGGACGAAGAAAAATCTAGGGATTGGGCGGCAATACTAGCAAAGATCATCACTGAAAACAACGTGGAAGAATACCTTTTTAAACACGGCTTGTATAAATGAAAACGTGGGTTATCAGTGAGCGCGGCACTGTATAAGAAGTATAGGACGGCTTAGGAAGGAGTTCACTATGGAAAATAAAGAAAAAACTCTCGGAGGGGTGCAAGATCAAGTGTTGATAATAGAGTGGCTTGATTCGTATTTTCAAGGCGTTTCAACTTGTGACTCAGTAAGAGCATTCAAAGTTGACGATATCGTATTTATTGCACGAATTGAAAGATTTGTACCTACGTTAGACAAAGTTAAGCGGTGGTCGGATTATACGGGGTTAATCTGAAAAGGAGAAAGTCATGCTCTTTGTCAAAGCAAAATACTATGACGGTGATACCATCACAACCAGATTCAATGGTACGACGCAAGAAGCGCTGAAACATTACATGCCGCGAAGTGTCCATAACGTCGGGTTGGGGCCGTATGACTGCTGGAAGCTGTTGGTCGGGGTGGTTATTTTAAGAGAAGGAGGCAATACAGATTGACGTGGGCTGGGGCGAGGTGTTTACATATATCGGCGTTGGTTGGGAAGATATACCTAACCACGCAGAACAGGAGGCTTTAACGTGAAAATTGATGGATATGAGGGCATTTGTGCCGCTTGCTTTTCTCCAATACGGAGTGGAGAGGGTATGAAAATTAGGAAAAACGGTCGCAACTTTCATATCACTTGCACCTCCATTTATCCGGATAATTACTATGTAAAACTGGAAAAGCGGTTAGCAAGCAAAGGGACAAGAAAAAAACGGGCGGCGAGCGGCACCGAAACAAAGCATGATCTGGAAAAGGGCTTCCCAATTGGAGGCAAGACGTATGTTCCGCTGAACATAGCAATGGAGGCACTTCTATATTCTAAAAAAGAAGAAATAGAAAAATGCATCAACGCCGGAATGCCAAAACTTACTCTTAAAGGAAGTCTATATTTTTGCCTGGAAGATTGTCACAAGTGGTTTGCTGGGCAATTGTGATGAAGGAGGAAACAACATGAATAAGGATATTATTTGGCGTATTGCCTTTATTGGCGGTTATTTTGAATTCATTTATAAAGCTGATTTAAAAATCGTTGAGGTATGGAAGCATTTTAAAAGCGGCAGCGCAAGGAAAATTGACACGATGGACGTTGACCATCCAAGCATCGGAGAAAATGAAATGTCTTTGATTGGAAACGCATATATTCATGGTATTTGCTGTGAAGATAGCGATTGTGAAACTGAAAGAGAAGTGCATCCTAGATTTGCGCAAGCGGCTATCAAGGTAACTAAGTATGGCATTCCGCATGAATTGAGCGGCATTATCAGAGAAGCCACAAAAAGCGCGGCACAAGAGGCTATATCAAATGAACTAAATAGCATAGTGGATATGTTTTGTTCGTCTGTGGTTAAAGGTGTAGAAGGCCAGGAAATGCGTGACACTGAAAAAGCTACGCGTTTAGTTTACGGTGAGTAAATTGGACGTTATGAGCGGGACTATACTATATATATTGACAAAAAAATACACTTAGCATGCCCGCTAAAACATTGCTAAGTGCTCTTTCTCTAACGACATATGGCCGTTTAACTTAGTCTACTCCATATACGGTCAGATGTCAATAAAACGCCGCGTTTTTGGCGTTTTCGTCCTTGTAAAAGCTATTATCTTTTCAGCCTTAAAGGTTTTGAATTTAAAGATTTAATTTTCTATATTTTAATTATTAATAATGTCAGTCATGGCACAGGCGTTTACGCCTGTGTTATGCCAATGTTCACATTGGCGTTATGCCGACGCACACGGCGGCATAATTCAGACCTGCAGCAAATCCGGAAAGACATTACGAGGAGGTAGTTACATATGGAATATTCTAAAACCGTTAAAATCTCTTTCGCGGTATTTATGACCATAATTGAGATTTTAAACTGTATTGATAAAAATTCTTTGCCGGAAAATATCCGGCCTAAATATGATTTGGTTTACCGGGAGCTATATAAAAAACGAAGCAAGATTCGAAACAGGTTAGCATACTCGGATATTGTTCAAGCACCAACAGACGAAGAACGCGACGCCGCCCGGGATAATTACCATAAAACTAAAGAAATGTCTATCTATCTTTAGGGGGGGGTAATTAAATGCCGTACATGGAAAAACGGATTCTTTCGGGAAAATATTTAGAGGTTGAAGTATATCCCGTTTCCGTGAATGGTAAGAGGTTGCCTAACCGGAGAGACAAGGAAAAACCGTCCAGTGAAGCGCAAAAAAAGCTGAACGACAAGAACGCACGGAAAAAATTAGCACGGTTGATGAACTGCAATTTTGATGAAGTCGATCTCTTTCTAACGTTGACCCATAAAGATAAAGATACCATTACGGAATCGGAAATGAGGAACGAAGAAACAAATTTTTTCCGGCGCTTGAAGGCTGAGCGCGAACGGCGCGACTTACCTGAACTTAAATATATATCGGTTTCAGGAAAAGATAAAAAAAACGGCATTCATATTCACGCGGTTGTGTCCGGGGACGGTATGACGCGGGATGAGGTGGAAGCCGTTTGGAGCCGGGGCCGCGCCCGAACATCATATCTGGAAGAAGATGAAAACGGTTTTGAAGGTTTGGCAAACTATTTTATAAAAAATCAAAAACAGTTAGACACAAGCCCGAATAAAAGAAAATGGCGGCAGTCAAAGAATCTTGAAAAGCCTATTGTTTCACCGCCAAAGATTGTAAAGCGGGTAAGTGCGAAGAAAGAGCCGAAGCCGCCTAAAGGATATAAGCTTATTACATATAACACAGTTGTAAATGATTATTCCGGCGCGGTGTATCGGCACGTTTTATATAAGAAATTGGAGTGAGGACATGGAAAAATATGTTGTGTGTTACAGCGGTGGCCATTCGTCTGCATTGGTAGCAATAGAAGCGGTGCGGAAATATGGCCGGGAAAATGTAATTTTACTTAACCATGATATTTCAGATGAAGTTGAACACAAAGATATTAAAAGGTTCAAAAACGAAATTGCAAAATGTCTTGGTATTTCTATAACTTATGCCAATATGGACGACTATCAAAACATGACTCCTTTAAGGGTATGCAAGAAGAAAAAAGCATTCACCAGTCCCGAAAACCGTCAAGCCCTATGCACATATTACTTAAAAACAAATCCTTTTCATGATTGGCTTAACAACAATTATCCGGCTGATTTTGAGAAGCCAAACAGGGACATCAAAATTTTATACGGATTTGACGCAAGCGAAAAAGGAAGGATACAACGAAGAGCCGGAATATTAGGTGCAAAGGGATATTATACGGATTTTCCGCTTGCGTTTTGGAACAGGACAATACACAGCACGGAAGAAATAGGCATTGCACCGCCTGATACATACAAAATATTCAAACATGCAAATTGTATTGGTTGCTTAAAAGCAGGAATGCAACACTGGTATACCGTGTATTGTTTGCGGCGGGATATTTTTAAAGAAGCGTTAGAGGTTGAAGAAGAATTAAGTTATAGCATTATCAAAGATTATTTCCTAAAAGACTTAACTAGCCGATTCGACGAAACCATATCAAAAGGCGTATGTCCAAACGACAAAGAAAATGGAAATGCATTTTGGAGTAAGGTAAATCAAATCATGCCGGAACAGATAAGCCTGTTACCCTGTGATTGTGCCGTTTTATGAAATGAACCTATTGACGAATTTTGATACCGAATTTTGATTTTGACCTATACAGGATATATACACTTAAAAATCTAGGGTATGACCCATTCGTAATGGTTTATAACCGTCCTCAAGCGGAAAGACGTTATTTGCTGCTTCAACGTTGGGTGAATAATAAAATCATATTTAGGAGCGGAAAAGCGGATAGGTTTGAGGATTATATCCCGGCATTGGGATAAAAGGAAGTGAAGTATATTATGAGCAGCAAAACGGAATTGCTTATAAAAATTAAAGCCCTTGCTGAACGCGGTGTTGACGGTGAAAAAGTATCAGCGCAAGAATTTTTATCCCGTCTTATGGATAAGTACGGGATTACGGACAACGACCTGAGCGAAGAAAAAACAGAATGTGAATGGTTTCGATACCGTGATGATTTACAGCATCGTTTATTGCATCAAATTATCTACATGGTTTTAGGTGAAACAGAAACATATAAAAGGCGGGGTGGTAATTTTAAACTGGTTGGCGTGTACTGCACAGCATATCAGCGTATAGAGATTGAAGCGAATTACGAATTCTTCAAACGGGCGCTTGCGGATGAACTAAGAACATTCTTTTCGGCGTTTTGCAGTAAAAACAGGCTTTTCCCGCAAGAGGCAATATCAAAAGATGATTCCGAATATGACAAAAAAGAAGCCTTTAAAATCGCGCTTATGATGCAGGGCATGGAGCGGCACACGCTTATTAAAACGATAGAAAGCGGTGATTTATAAAAATGGCGGCAGATATAGCTTTAATTGAAAAACTAGCTTTTTTGAATAGAGAAATGCCGGGTAACTTAGATTTTGTTGAACAAATGTTATTTATTGCCTTGCGTTACCTATATCAAGGCCATAGTTACGGATATTTAGACAAGGATCGGGCAAAGCGAGAAAAGAGCAGGGTTATGCAGCAATATAAATTTTATAAATTTCACAGTGATTTGTACATAGAAACGGCGAAAATGCGCAACCGTCTAAGCTACTACTTAATTGATATAAACAAAAATGGTTGTGAATATTGCAAAAAGGCGGTTGCAATATTTACCGATATGGATAAGGGGCAGGGATATGTATTAGATCGCATAAAAACGGGCCGGAAATTAACAGTTGCGGAATGGGTTGATCGGGAACTATCTCAAAGTGAGTATGACAAATTCATTCAGACCTTAATTGCTGAAAACGACTTTGAACATCCGTCATATGACGAATGGCGCGGCGAATTAGAGCCTGAAACCATTCAGGAAGCCAATGAAAAACAAGTGAAAGGGGAATTGCTTTGAAAACGGATTATTACCTTGCGGAAATAGCAAAGGAGCGCACACGCCAAGATGAAAAATGGGGCGAACAAAATCATCACCCGCTTTTATGGTTCTCTATCATAGGAGAAGAGTACGGAGAAATGCTCAAAGCGTTTAATGAGTATTCGTTTGACAATGATATGAACCATTTTGACGCTATGCAACGAGAAGCTATCCAAGTTGCGGCTTCTTGCGTTGCAATGCTGGAATGTATAGACCGTATGGGTGAAAAGGGATATGCACCTGAAACAACAAGAAAGGAAAATGTCGATGAAAACGATTAGTATTATAAACCTCAAGGGCGGCGTGGGTAAAACTATTTCAGCTATTAATATCGCCTATATTCTAACTGATGTTTATTCTAAAAAGGTTTTGCTTGTAGACAACGATAAGCAGGGAAACACTTCTATGTTTTTCAATTTGTTGAGCGGCGATATTAAAACTATTAGCGACATTATGGAGGAGCCTAATTTTAATACCGAAGAAGCCATATACAAGACGACGTTTCCACAGCTGGATGTTATTCCGGCGAACATGTTTTTAGCAATTGCTATTCAAAATCTTGTAAACGAAGAAGAACAGACGCAGCAGACAAGGCTTGTAAGGGCGTTGGAGCGCGTTCAAGGTAACTATGACTATTGCATTATTGATAATCCTCCAGATGTGAATTTATCCGTTATTAATGCGTTTGCAGCCACAAACGATGTGCTTGTTCCGGTGAAAGCGGATATGTTTTCCTTTGATGGGCTGGAAACCATAGTGGAGCTGACCGAAAGCGCTAAAGCACTTAATAGAAATATCCGCTTCAAAGGTTGTTTTTTGACTATGTATCAAAAGAACAACATCAATAAGCTATCATTGGAGCGGTTACGAAATTATACGGGATATCCTGTTTTTAGTACAGTTATACGCAGTTCTGTTAAAGCGGCAGAAACAACGTATTACAAAAAACCGCTTCTTATCTACTCGAAAAACTGTAATGCTTCAAAGGATTATATTGCATTGGTAGAAGAATATTTATCTAAATAATGTGTCCGATTCGGACACCATGAAAGGAGCTAAAAATGGATAGGAGAGAGGAATTATTAGAGGACAAATCTATGATAAAGGCTGTATTTATCTGTATGAATTGTAAATACCTTAAGGAATGCGAAGCGGAAGATTGGGAAATTACTTTAGACATTGATGGGGAAACCTGTGATAAGTATTTAATTGAGCAATCAAAAAACAAAGGGGGCTATAATAGTGCCAGGTAAAAGTAAGTTTAACCTGTTTGATATGCTTAACGACGCTTCAAAAGCTGACATAAATAAAAACAGCTTTAATATTGAGTTTATTGACATAGAAAAGATCATTCCTTCTCAAAACAATTTTTATTCCATTGCTGATGTAGGGGAATTAAAGGATAGCATAAGGCTGGACGGCCTACAACAGAATTTATTGATACGTAAAAAGGCTGCAAGCGATTTTTATGAGCTTATCAGCGGGGAGCGGCGTTATACGGCCATAAAGCTTTTGATACAAGAAGGCCGGGAGGACTTACGGTTAATTCCGTGTAAAGTGGAATATAACATTGACGATATCCGAGCTGAGTTGCAACTTATATTTGCAAATTCTACAAACAGGATAATATCAGATTATGAGAAGATGCAGCAGGCTACAAAGATGAAAAGCCTGTTACAGGAGCTTAAAAAATCCGGTGTTGAATTATCGGGCCGTCTGCGGGACATTGTAGCTGACAGCTTGAATATTTCGCCTACACAGGTTGCTCGCCTGGAGAGCATAAATAATAATTTGGCTCCAGAATTTCAGGAAGAACTTAAAAACAAAAATATTAATGTGTCTACCGCTTCCGAATTGGCGACTTTGCCGGAAGATGAACAAAGGGAAGCTTATGAGGAATACCAGAAAAAAGGCGGCTTGAAAATAAAGGATGTAACGCAGCGTAAGGATAAAAAGTCCGATCCGCAGCCTGAAACGAACGTCATGGAAGGTCAGACAACAATAACTGATAAGCCGGTAGATAAATTAGATACGGAAGCAGAGCCAAATAAAGTGTATAAGGACACAAAATGCGTTGATAAGTGTATTTGTGTTTATTGTGGGCATGTATTTGATGGCTTAAAGGCATCAAACTGGAACATACAAATGAGGACTGTAAATTGTCCCGTTTGCAGAAGGGAAATGAAGGTACAAGTTAGTATAAAATTTACTTGTTCAGCTATGGAAGGGGGCTTGCGAGTATGCTAACACCAAATGAAGCTATAGCAAGCATAGAAACAAGACAGGACGCACTTGATACTATTACATCTCTTTATGGTGTCTTGGAGACCGATTTGGGAAAACGATTTTTATTTAATCTATTTGAGAGCCGCAGCCATGAAATACTTGATTGGTTGCCAGATGACGCACTTATTGAACTTGCGAAAATGCACATGCATGAAGAATGGCGCGGATATCCGTGGAAGTGAAAGGATGATTTGGATGGAACACATATATGTCCCGCATCTGTCCATGTATGACATCAATGTTTTGATTGATCGAACGGAAGCGGTGGGATACTCCTATAAGGATACACGAGAGACTTTAGAAGATTTGAGAGCAGCGAGGCGAGAAATGACAGCCTTGAAATCCGAAAATGTCCAGCTGGAGGCTGAACTTCAACGGACAAAGGCGGGTAGGCAACGATGAATAGGGGGGCGGCATAAGTGGCAGGATGGAATATAGATACGAATGCAAAAGACCGTCAAAGATATCAAAACAAAGTGAACAATGCGCAAGGGCATCATTTTGAATCATACATAAAAGCGGCATGTGGCATATACAGAGAAAATGGCCGTGCTGTAATTGATAAAACGCCGGAGCCGTTCATGGTATTAAGTAAGGAGCTGGACGGTAGTTTTAGGGGACGCTTTACATCTTTAGCCCAGCCGGATTTCCAAGGCACTTTAAGCGGTGGCCGTTCGATCTGCTTTGAAGCAAAATATACGACCACCGACAGAATGAGAAGGGATGTTTTAACCGAAGCTCAAATGGAAACGCTTGAATATCATGAAAAGCTGGGAGCTTTTGCAGCAGTTTGCGCAGGCATTCAAGATAATTCCTTTTTCATTCCTTGGATAATCTGGCGTGATATGAAACGTCATTATGGACGGATGTATGTAAAAGCGGAGGAAATTAGACCATATCAAGTTCGTTTTACGGGGGCGGTTATGTTTCTTGACTATGCTTGAAGTGGTAACATTAACATAAAAGAGGATTTGCGGGCGCTTATGGAATGAGGGGTGTACATTTGAAAAGTTTCATACTATACAAGATTTATTATGATTTTGGTGTAGCTTATTTAGGCAGGACAAAACAGAATTTGCAATCAAGACTAAGAGGACATTTTTTCAGCAAGCCCATGCATCGGACAATAGCAATAAACCTTGTTACAAAAATTGAATATGCGACGTTCCCCACGGAAGCGGATATGTTTTTATATGAAATATATTATATCAATAAATACAAGCCGCCGCTAAACGTGGATGATAAGGCGCACGACGATTTAACTATTAATTTGCCGCCTGTGGAATTTGCTGAATTTGATTGTAAACTGCTTAAAAAATGGGCTGAAAAGCTTGACGAAATGGAAAAGGCAGAACGGTCAAAGCAGGAGCGGTTAAACGAGAAGCGGGAAGCGGGAAGCGGTAAAAGAAATGCGTAAGAAATGGCACATCGGAGTGATTACAGAAGATGAATACTATGCATTTAAAGAATCCAATGTTAGTAAATGTTAGCATTCCGCGCCTTTTTGGTAAGGTCAAGTTAGAAAACATATAAAGAATGGAGTGGAATTATGATAACGCAAAGCGTGTTGATTACCCTTATTGTTTGTGTAACATTGATAATACTTACAATAATTAGTAAGATTGACAAAATTAGTACGGGAGCGGGGCCGGATGGAAAAAGAAATAATCAGGGCGTTAGAAGTGGAAATACTCAAAACAAAACAGAATGCAGAGAAATACAAATGCCTCCAAGACCATTTCACAGCCGCAAACCTGAAAAACGTTATTAACGGACTGGAACGAGCTTTAGAAATTGCAAAATATATTTCATCGAAATGATATAAAGGAGCGGGATAATGAAGCCATCAAATGCAGAAAGACAGCGCGTAGATGATGAAAGTAAACATTATATAGCTGAAATCGTCAAAGAAACTATAAAAGACCTGCAACAAGGCGGTAATATTAGATATAGCTCTAACTATTTTCAAAAAACGGAAAAGTTATTGTATAGTTATTGGGCCTTAAAAGAAACGGTAAAGCAAAAAGAAGAAGAAATAGAATACTTAGAGAGAAACGGGCTTCCAGGAAAGTCAAAGTCAATTGTTTTAGTTTCCCCTCGCTCTACAAATTCAGAAGGTGACGCTTACATAGAGCTTCAAGAGGGATACAGGAAGTCAAAAGAGCTAACAGAATGGTTGCTTATTAAAATTGAGCATGCGCTTGATACGGTCAAAAGTGATAAATATTTCTTTATCATCGAAGAGAAATATTTTAATAAAGCAAAAAATGATGATATTTTAGAGCAGCTAGAGACTATGAAGGAAAGCGACGGAACTGTAGGCAGCAGTGAAAGAACATTCCAAAGGCATAAAAAGCGGCTTATCCAAAAAATCGTTATCACTCTTTTTGGGGCCGGGGCCTTGATGGATATTTGTGAAGATATAGTTTAATCAAGGAGGCTGGATTATGAAAGGATTTTCAATGCATCAACCTTTTGCATACGCCGTTGTTGCAGGGCTAAAAGGAAATGAGACGAGAGGGCATAAAACTAATATTCGTGGGCGCGTATTTATTCATGCGACGAAAAAAGACCCATGGAAATCAAGGTTTATTTCCTTGGAAGATATTCCGAAAATAGAGGCGTTGTTGACTGAAAGTCAAGGTTTGTCGCCGTCGTGTCCGGCGAAACTTGAATACGGTGCAATAATCGGTACAGTTGAACTTGTAGACTGCGTTCCCGTGGATCAAATTGTTGACAGTATATCCGAACGGGAGCGGCTATTAGGCGATTATTCACCAGGGCGGTTTGCGTGGAAGTTAAAAGACCCGGTTATGTTTGAAAAGCCTATTCCAGTGAAGGGAAAACAAGGCTGGTGGAATTGGAACGAAGCGGAAGTTAAAATTTGAACGAAGGGAGCGGGATTGTTTGGCTAAATTAGGTGAAGCAAATCTTTGCCGAATATGACGGAAGCATTTTGTCACGTGTCGTTTTCGTGTCGGATATGCTCACTTCACAGGGTACATAAAATGCATTACTATAATAAAAAGCAAATTTTAAAACAACTTAATTTTGATAGCTGTACAGCAAGAAAGCAAGGCTTGAAACCCTTGCTTTTTCTTTTTTAGCGGGTAGGTGGTGATAATGGCAAAGCTTAAAAATAAAAAGCGTGAGCTATTTTGTCAGGAGTGGCTAATAGATTTAAACGCTACACAAGCCGCAACTAGAGCGGGATACAGTGAGAAAACAGCCAATGAACAAGGTGCAAGACTGCTAACATATAAAGACGTTCAAGCGCGTATTTCTGAGTTGATGGAAGAACGCGTAAAGCGGATGCAAATTACTCAGGATAGAGTTATAGAAGAACTTGCTGTAATAGCTTTTTCTAAAATAACTGATTATTTGAAGGTTGAAGACTTAGAGATTGTGATAGGCTATGAAAAGGATAAAGACGGCCAGCCGGATAAAAGCAAACCTATTACAAAAATAATCCGTCGCGTTATTGTTCTCCAAACAAGTGAAATGCCAGCGGATAAGATTGGAGCCATAGCTCAGATAAAAGAAACCCGCGACGGCATGGCTTTAAAGCTGCATGATAAGGTAAAAGCACTTGAAGATTTAGGGAGGCATCTTGGAATGTTCAGAGATGAAGAAGCCTTGGAGTTAAAGAAGCAAGAGCTTGAAATGAAGGGGTGGTAATGTGTGGACTACATTAAAGGAATTTTACGATTCCAACGCATGGGAGAATTTCCGTAAAGTTTTGATTTTGGAACGAGCAGAGGAAAGCGGCGTTATATGTGAAGAGTGCGGAAAGCATATTACAGAATCAAAAGATATCATCCTGCATCATTCGCCGGTTGAATTAACGCTTGCTAATGTTAATGATTATATTGTTTCCCTTAACCCAGAGAATATAAAAATAGTATGTTTCGATTGTCATAATAAGGTTCATGGACGCTTTGGACATGGCAATAAACATTTAACCAAAAGGCATAACGGAGTATATATAGTTTATGGGCCTCCGCTGTCAGGCAAGAAAACATTTGTTAAAGAGAACATGCGGCGTGGTGACATGGTTGTTGATATGGATACCTTGTATCAGGCTGTCACGTTGCTTTCTCTCTATGACAAGCCGGACAACCTAAAATTAAATCTATTTGCTTTAAAGAATTGCTTACTTGATAACATAAAAACCAGGTACGGAATGTTTAACAGCGCGTGGGTGATCGGCGGCTATCCTAAACGGTTTGATAGGGATAAGCTTACAAAGGATATAGGGGCAGAGCTGGAATTTGTGGATTGTGCAAAAGAAGAATGTTATCGCCGGTTAGATATGTGTGGGGATTATCGACAAAGCAATAAAGCTGAGTGGAAGCGGTACATAGATAAATGGTTTGACGAATATTCAGCGTAAAGTTTCTGAGAAAATATCCCCCCCTATCTTACTTTCTACATCCCTACGGGAGACCGTTGGAGTGGTCCTCTCTTTCGCACAAACCGAAAAATTTGAAAATCATTGGAGGTGTTTTGAAAATTGATAAAAGGTCAGGAATACGGAACAGAATTAAGCAAACTGGAAGAAATATTTTCGGAGGTTGAGCCGGGAAAAAAGAAACTGGTTGACGGGCTTATTCAAGATGCTGCTTTCCTGTATGCTGAGAATTTGCGGCTTAAGGCGGTTATAAATGAAACAGGTATGGTTAGGCTTCATCCTACTATAAACGGACTACAGAAGCCCACAGAGGCAGCGAAACAGTACCTTAAGAACGTAAACAGCTATGCCGTTGTGATTAAGGCGCTCAATAGCGTATTATCGAAAAATATACCGGAGGAGGACGACGAGTTTGACAAGTGGATAATGGCGAAAAAAGCGGCGATAGATGAATGAAAAACCTGATCGTTGACCTGCAAAGCTGCACGGTAAACGGAAAACATTCTTTCCTTCTTGAGTATTTCCAAAAAACGCAAAGCGGCGAAATCATCAAAGGGGAAGAATTAAAAACGTGCTTGTATAATTTGCTCCAAGACCTAAGCGATGAACGATTTTATTATGACACTTCCGGCGCGGATTTAAGGATAGAATTTATAGAAACCTTCTGCAAGCATACCAAAAGCCCGTTTCATGGTATGCCTTTTTTATTGGAATTATGGGAAAAGGCGTTGATCGAAGCTTTTTACTCGTTTCGTTGGAGGGATACCGGGTTACGCAGATTTAAAAAATTGCTGCTTTTAATTGCCCGGAAGAACGGCAAAAGCACGCTATGTGCTGCGCTTGCCTTAACTGAATTGATGGTAGGGAACGGCGGCGTGGATGTAATATGCTCCAGCAATGACGATGCCCAAGCAAGTATCATATTTGATGAAATTAACAATATGCGTGAGCAGTTCGACAGGAAGGGTAAGCGAACGCACAAAAATTTAAAAGGTATTTTCAATTTACGCAATAAATCCACTATAAAAAAGCTATCCGAGAAGACCAGGAATAAAGAGGGCCGCAATATAGATTTTGCTGTATTGGATGAATCACATGAAATGAAAAATAACGTTATAGCAAAAAGTATAGAGCAATCACAGTCAACAAAAGACGAGCCCATATTTATCAATATTACAACCGAAGGATTCGAAAACGACGGCTATCTTGATAAAGAATTGAAATATGCGCGTGAAGTGCTTAACGGTGAACGTGACGATCCAACGCTTCTGATTTGGTTATATACGCAAGATTCCGAGTTAGAAATATATCAGGATAGACAATCATGGAGTAAGTCAAATCCTTCGCTTGGAACAATTAAAAAATATGCTTATCTTGAGGATCAGCTACGCAAGGCACAGGCCGATAAAAGCGACAGGGTTTTTACTCTTGCTAAAGATTTTAATATAAAGCAAAACAACGCGGAAGCCTGGCTGTCTGAGGATGAAATAATTAATTCCGAAACCTTTAACATCGAGGATTTTAGAGGCTGTATAGCCATAGGAGGCGTTGACCTTTCTGAAACAACAGACCTTGCGGCGGCTAAAATTCTGTTGATGAAAAAAGGCAGTAATAGAAAATATATTTTTAGCCATTATTTTATTCCCGAAACGAAGCTGGAGGAAGGCGCGGAGGAAGACAAAAAGGATTATTTGGATTGGGCAAAGAGTAATTTGCTGACGGTTTGTCCAGGCAATGAAAACGATTATAGCTTAATAACTGCCTGGTTTGTAAAGCTTGCGCGTCAATACGGTATTAAAATATTCATGACCGGATACGATAATTGGAACGCAAAATACTGGATCAAGGAAATGGATGATTACGGGCTGGATACGGAGCGGGTACGGCAGGATTACGATAACCTGTCTAATCCGATGAAGCTTGTTGAAGCTGATTTAAGAAGCAAATTAATAAACTATAACAACAATCCGATTGACAGGTGGTGTTTAGAGAATACAGCAATGAAAATTAATAATTTGGGCCTGATCATGCCCGTAAAGGTAAACGACAAGCGGAACAGGCGTATTGATGGGGCTGTAGCGCTTATTATTATTTATGCTATCTACAATAGATACCGAACGGAATATCTGGAATATGTAAATGCCGCGTGAAAAGTGGGGTGATGTAAGGAAATGGCATTAACTAATATTTTTAGTAAATTAAAACAAAGGAAGCTGCAAAAGCAAGCGCTGATGTTGAGCGGCTACACTCCTATATTCTCCAGCTACGGCGATAATATATATGCCAGTGATGTGGTTCAAAGCTGTATACGCTGCAAAGCTGCTGAAATTTCAAAATTAACGCCAAAGCATATACGCGTTGACAGTGAAACCGGAATGCAGACCGGTGTAAATGGTAGCATAAACCGGCTACTAAAGTTTGCTCCAAATCCTTTAATGACAACAAAGGATTATCTGGAAAAAATAATTTGGCTTTTAGAATTAACAAATAACGCTTTCATCTATCCGACCTATATAAACGCGGGGGATACACGTACATATACGGGACTATACCCGCTGAACCCGCGGGTTGTTGAGTTTATGCAAGACGAATCAGAAGCGCTGTTTATCAAAATGACATTTGGAAACGGCCAGAATTACACGCTTCCGTACGCAGACGTCATACATATCCGCAAAGATTACTCTTTGAGCGATATTTTAGGCGGAGATGAAAACGGCCAGCCGATAAATAAATCCTTGCTAAAGGTTCTTGAAACGGAAAACACGGTCATTCAAGGTATCGGAAACGCTGTTAAGGCCAGCCTTGCGGTTCGGGTTATCCTAAAGCAAAACTCACTGTTAAGTGACGAAAAGCTTCAACAAGAACAGGAGAAATTTTTAAAAGCTATTAAGGCTAACGAAAGCGGCATATTGCCGATGGATTTGAAAAGCGAATACACGCCGGTCCCACTGGACCCGAAGCTTATCGACAAGGACACAATGGAGTTTCTGCAATCCAAGATATTAAATAGCTATGGCGTATCCCTGCCAATACTCTCAGGAGATTTTACAGAAGAACAGTACCAGGCATTTTATGAAAAGACGCTGGAATCAATAATTATAGCGTTAGGGCAAGCGCATTCAAAAACCTTGTTTACCGAGCGGGAATTGCAATTCGGGAATGAGGTTATTTTTTATCCGCAAAGGCTAAATTTCGCAAGCACAACAACAAAGATCGCCCTAGCTGATATCTTAGGCAACCGCGGCGCTCTGACGGACAATCAATTATTAGAGCTGTTCGGATACCCACCGTATGAAGGAGGCAATAAGAGAAAGCAGAGCCTTAATTTTATTGACTGCGATATCGCGAACGATTATCAGCTTAGCAAGCAGACTAATACGAAGGGAGTTGTAATAGATGGGCAATCAAACGAACCCTCAAGCGGGAACGGTTATCAAGCGAACGTTTAGCGTAAATGATTTTTCCGCGCCGGACGATAAGGGACACATAGAGGGGCACGCCGCCGTATTTGAGAAAAGAGCGAATATAGGCGGCTTATTTTATGAAGTTATTGAGCGGGGCGCTTTTGATGAGTGCGACTTTACGGACGTGCCATTTTTGATAAATCATGATAAGCGGAAATTACCCGTTGCACGGAGCCGCCGCAATAACGGCAATTCCACAATGAAAATTTCTGTTGATAATGTTGGGCTTCTGGTAGCCGCTGACTTGGATATTGAAAACAATCCGGAAGCCCGGGGTTTGTACAGCGCGGTAAAACGAGGCGACGTTGACGGCATGAGTCTGGAATTCAGAGTAAAGGAACAGCTATGGGAAAACAGAAACGCTAAAATGCCGACACGGGTAATCAAAAAATTTGCGAAGGTTTACGAGGTGAGCGCGGTCAACGATCCCGCTTATTCCGAGACTGATATACATGCGCGCGGATCATTGGAGGATGACCGCCTGGCATTGGAGAGTGTCAGAAAGGCATACGAGTTGGAGAACTCGAAGCAACTTGAAATTGCAAGATTAAAATTAAAAATTATGATGGAGGTATGATAATGAATAAGAAAAAGTTGGAAAAGCTAATACAGAAGAAGGAAGCTCTTAAAAAAGAGCTGGCTAAAAAGGCCGAAAGCACAGAGGATGTTAACGAGCTAAAGGCTTTGGAAGCGCAAATCAAGGCTTTGAATAGCGACATTGCCGAGCTTAATGAGGCTATTGCGGACGGCGGCGGTGACGGGGCGAGCGGCGACGGTGACGGGGCGAGCGACGACGGTGATGGGACCAGCGCAGGCGGCGGCGAGTCAAGAAGCAACTTGGGAGCGCGTAATTCCACATTGCCTTTAGGGACCCTTAACCCGCTGGGAACTTACAGCATGAACCAGGCGCAAAATCAAAATACCGACCCGGAGGACGTGTTCAGTACAACAGAATACCGGCAAGCATTCCGGAACTACGTTGTAGACGGAACTCCTATACCGGATAAATACCGTGCGCATCGTGAACAACGGGCTGCTGAATTTACCATGGTAAGCGACATAGGCGCGGTTATCCCCACAACGATTGTCCAAAAGGTAATAGAGGAAGCGTTATCCTACGGTATGATTCTCCCCCGTGTGACTCAGACGTCATTCCAGGGCGGCGTCGAAATTCCTGTCAGTGATATTAAGCCCGTGGCTGTATGGATAACAGAGGACACGCCGAGCGAAACACAGAAAAAGCCGATTAAGGATAAGATTGTATTCGCGTATCATATGCTTGAATGTCGTGTTTCGCTGGGCCTATTGACCGCAACTGTATCCCTTCCTATTTTTGAAAACACCATTATCAAAAATATCAAAGAGGCTATGATAATCGCGCTTGAAACCGGTATTATCAGCGGCAGCGGCAGCGGCCAGCCTAAAGGTATCTTGAAGGAAATCATCAAAGCCGAAAGAACAGTATCGCTTGACGATACGGAAATCAGCACCGTAAAGGGTTGGGCCAAGGTTGAGGCGGCTGTTCCTCTTGCTTATGAAAGCGGTTCAGTGTATCTGATGGCGAAAGCGACATGGGAAAGCCATCTTAATGGAGCTGTTGATACTACAGGTCAGAAACTTGGGCTTGTGAGCATATCAGAAAATCAGCGCAGGGTGCTTAATGGCCGTGAGGTTGTCTTAACAGATTATATTACGAGCTATGACAAGGCGGCATCCGGCGATATTTTTGCCGTGCTGATTAATCTTGGCGATTACGCGCTTAACAGCAATATGAGTATGAGCTACAAAAAGTATTTTAACGAGGATACTAACAAATGGGTGCATAAATCCATTATGATAGCTGACGGTAAAATGGCTGACAAGCATGGTATGGTGTTTATAACCAAGGGCTAATTAAGCCTTAATAATAGCGGGGTGTGGTAATCTTACACACTCTGCTATTTAGTTTGGAGGTGTAGAAATGGCACTAGGCAAAGCCCGACTAACTGAGGTTTTTACTGATGCGGAAACTGTTCAGGCGCTGGAAGAAACAAAAAACTTGTTACCGATAATCACAGATGACGAGGACGTAAATAACAGCATTAAGCTCAAAATGCTTGCAGTTGTTAATTATCTGTATAACGGCGGTGCAAGCAAGGGGAATATTACAAGCCCGTTAGGTATGGCTTGCGTTGCTTTAGGCGTGCAAGACTTAATGGAGCGTAAAGGCGGGGGCGTGTCATTTAGCCCTGCATTTAACGCAATAGCTAGTCAAATAACAAGGGGGTAGCTATGAATAAAATTACTCCAATTTATTTATTATCGGAAAGCGTAAGTCAGAACGAACTTGGCGATACAATTAACAGCTATGAGAAAAGCAAGGTAATTGCATGGCTAAAAAGCATAAGGCAATCAGAATTCTGGCAAGCTCAAGCCGCAGGTTTCAAGCCGGAAATTCAATTTAACATACGAGACTTCGAATATAACAATGAAAAAAGGCTTCAATACAACAATAATACTTACAAAATCGTCCGTACATTTTCCGATTCCGGCAATATTGAATTGATATGCACCAAAGAAGTTAATACAGGAGGGGGTTAATATGGCGATACCTTCACCTATTAAAATTAAAAAGGGCAATGTCGAATATATAAGCAGCGTTGACCGCACAAAATATACACTTGAGGAATTAACGAGAGCCGCATTAAAAGATGTTGGTAAGTTTATTTGCAATCGGACGCGGCAAAAAATCAAGCGCAAAACCGGAAGGGTGGCAAAAAATACACAGTATTGGGTACGTAAAAAATCCGGAGATTTACAGGTTGGGTTTAAACCAGGCGGCTTTTACGGCGGCTTTCAAGAGCTTGGAACGTCAAGGCAGCCTAAAATTGGGGCCTTGCATGAAACCGTTCAAGAAAATATTGAAGAAATCCGGCGTATTGAGGGCGAGTATTTACAGGCTATAGAGGACGAAAACAAAGCATTGGGGTTGATAAACGAAGACGAGGCGATAGGCAATGACGAAGATCAATAACAAGCGCATACGGTTAGCCCTTAAAGAGATTATCCGGTCCATACATGAAAATGCCTCTTATGGTTGGACTACAGACAAAGCAAGGTATCCATATGTAACTTACGAGTACGAAATGAGGTATAGCGGTAACAAAGGGATTGGTACATTGGAAATTAACGTGTGGGATTTGGGCGATAGCACCGAGCAAGTTGAGGACATTGCCGATAATCTGGAAAATGGCTTGAATGAACTTATCTATAATGATGACCACACAATTTTAAAGCTTTACACTAACAGCCGATTAGCTATTTTAGACGATAACAAAGACATAAAAAGGCGACGGCTATTATTCGAAATGCAATACTATCCAGGGAGGGAATAAAATGGGCCTATTTGGAAGAAACAAGACCTACAGCGGCTATACTGAAAAGACTGTGGATAGTCTTATTATGGATGCAGGTGCTTATTTTAAGAATTACGATGTTGAAACAGACACCTACGATACAGCAGTAGAGGCCGGAAAACTTATAGGAGCTACAAGGGGCGGCGGTAGCTTCACGGCTAAAGCAGCTTTCAGAAAGTTGGAAATTGACGGTGTAAAGGGTGCTGCCAAAGGGCTGCAGACAATAGACGAATGGGTTGTGACCATAGCGGCCAATGTTTTGGAGATAACCAAAGACAATCTAAAAATAGCATTGGGAACGGGTGCTACTGACACCACAGCATCAACCAAATACGACATAATTACAGCTAAAAATTATGTTGACGATGAAGATTATATAGAAAATATTACGTGGGTAGGGCGCAAATCCGGCAGCAAAGAACCTGTAATAATTCAAATCTATAACGCTCTTAATACTGAGGGCTTAACCATGACCACGAAGGACAAAGACGAGGTTGTAACAGCCATGACATTTACAGGGCATTATGATGCAAAGGATTTGGATACGCCGCCGTTTAAGATTTTTTATCCTAAAAGTAATACTGAGCCAGCCGAGCCAGAGGAAGGAGAACAAGGATGAGGAAATTAACTACGCAAGACCTTTTTAAGATGGCGCGCTTTATTAAGAAAGCTGATTTAAAGGGAACCATTTTATCTTTTTTTGAAAAAGGCCAGAATTTGAACGCCGATGAAAAAAGCAAGGACTTCAAGACAAAGGAGTTAGGCGTCGAAGCGGCCTTGACTGTGATCGAAAAGGCGGCAGATGAAGGCATGGAAAATGAGTTTTACGCGCTGATTGCCGGGGTTGCCGAAAAGACGCCGGAAGACATAAAAAATATGTCGATTGAAGCATTGCTTGAAGCCTTCGGGCAGATTGCGAAGGAAAACAATCTAGCGGTTTTTTTCAAGGCAGCGTATCAATCAGCGGAGAAATTAGCGAAATAGTTGATACGCTTCTTAAGCGCTATACATCGTTGGATTATGTTTTATCTCTTGATATACCGGAAGCTATGGAACAGATATATACGGCAATCAAGCGGGACAACGAAGAAAAAACAATGTTTCGTTGGATAGCTGGCGGGTATGAGCGGATCATGAGCTTTTCGGATTTTAAAGAGAGGTTAAACGCTAATGCGGACATTAAGCAGGTATTTGACACAAGGACGGAAGCGGACATTTTAGCGGACGTAAAAAGCATTTTAGACGGCTGTACACCGGAAACAAAATCGAAAGAAGCATAGTGCTCAAGCGGGTGCTATGCTTCTTTGTTTATCACCACGAAGAACGGGGGTGATCTTATAGAAATATTTAAGCTTTTTGGCTCTATATTTGTGGACAATTCGGAAGCCAATAAGAACATAGACGACACCGGCAAGAAAAGCGAAGGATTAAGCGGGATATTTAGCAAGTTAGGTGATGGAGCCGGAAAGCTTGGACTTGCCATAGGTGCGGGATTGGCGGCGGCTGGGGCGGCTGTCGGTGCTGTCGTTGTACAAGGCGTCAAGGCTACAGCTGAATTGGATGAACAATTAAGCCAGTTTCAAGCTAGTACAGGGGCAACAGCTGATGAAGTAGAAGCGGTTAGGAAAATCACACAAGAGCTATATAAAGTTAATACTGATAGCTATGAGGATATAGTAGCTACAGCTGACGCCTTAAAAAAAGCAATGGGTATGTCAGTAGACGAAATCGAACAGTATCAGCAAAAATATATGGATTATGCCAAAACAACAGGCCAGGCAAATGCTGATGTTGTCGGAGCAATAGACGATATTTCTGACGCTTGGGGCTTAACGCTTGAAGAAAGTGCAAAGTCAATGGATATGCTGAAAAAATCCAATGCTGAATATGGTACGGATTTAGTAGGCGTTCAGAGTGCATTGCAAAATGTAGCACCGGCAGCAAAAGCACTTGGAATGAGCTTTGAGGAAACTAACGGCTATATGAATCTTTTTGCCGCTTCCGGACTTGATGCATCTGCATCGGTGACAGCATTTTCAAAAGCGGTTAAAACGGTTGAAAGTCCTGAACAGTTTAAGAAAATGGTAGACGATATACAAGCAATATCTGATCCAACGGAGCGAGCACAAAAAGCAATTGAACTTTTTGGAAGCAAAGCCGGTATATCAATGGCTAATGTGCTTGATGGCAGTGTAAACCTAGAAGAATTCATTATTACGATGGATGAAGCAGCCGGAACAGTAGACGCAGCAAGCGCAGCTTTTGACGGAAATTTTAATGTACAGCTTGAGCTAACCAAAAAGATGTTCATGGGCCTGGTCCAAGAATTGGGCGAGAAATTCATGCCTGCATTAATGATGCTTTTGAGTTGGGTGCAGGAAAATATACCGCCTATAATTGATATCTTTGCTAATGTAATAAACTTCATTGGTGGCATAATTGGCGAGTTGTTACCGATTTTTCAGGGCGTATTTGAAGCAATATCCAGTATAACAACAGAGTTTTGGAATTTACTATTTGGTATATTTGCAGACAATAGCTCAAACATAAGCACAAGCATGTTGAAAACATGGGAAGGCATAAAAAATACACTGTCTGCCGTTTGGGGCTTTATTTCTGATTTAGCGAAACAGGTATTTGGAGCCTTATCATCATTTTGGGAAGAAAACGGAGAAGCCATTTTCCAAACGCTAAAAACCACATGGGAATCTATATGGGAAGCAATAAAATTTGTTTGGGATACTATTTCTGAGGTTGCCGAAACTGTTTTTAATGCTTTGGCTGATTTTTGGGACGAAAACGGAGCGAAGATTTTTGAAACATTTTCATCTATTTGGAATTCTATTTGGAATGTCGTTCAACCGATTTGGGACACCTTAAGCAGTGTAGCGCGTACCATATTTAACGCCTTGCAAGTCTTTTGGGACACATGGGGCAGCAATATATTAACGAATTTTACAATTGTATTTGACACGGTTAAAGAGGTGTTCGGCGGCGTTCTGGATGCATTACAGGGGCTTTTCAAAGTCTTCGAGGGAATCTTTACGGGCAACTGGGAAACCATGTGGGAAGGCGTTAAGCAGGTATTTACGGGCATATGGGACGCAATAGAAGGAATATTTAAAGGTGCTATTAATTTTATCATCAACGGTATTAACAGCTTTATTGAAGGAATAAATACCATACAAGTACCTGATTGGGTGCCAGGTGTTGGCGGCAAGGGAATTAATATTCAAACTATTCCGTTGCTGGCAAACGGCGGCAATATTGAGAAATCCGGATGGACTATTGTCGGTGATGAAGGGCCTGAACTTCTACATCTGAATGCAGGAGCGCAAGTCAGGCCATTGGATAATACAGGCGGTGCAACCATTAAAAATTTCTATTTACAAGTTAAGATGGAAGAGGTTGACGAGGTTTATAAGCTAAAACAAGTCTTTGATGACTACGAGCAAAGCGAATTGATTTATGAGGGGTTGGGATAATGGCGACAATAACAATACAACCAACGGATACGAGATATATGTATGTTAAGGCTCAATATCAAAGTAATCAAGGCGGCTATTATGGCAATATGTCAGATATTTCAGTTGGTTGGTCTGGAAATTATGCTTACTGTTTGATGCAGTTTAACATAGAGCCGATTGCAAAACATAAAGTAACAAAAGTTACGTTAGTAGAAACTCGTAAGGCATTATATGATAACTGGCAATCAACAGTTAATGGCGGTGTTTACGCAACTATTAACGCCTTTATATCAAAAAACGCTAATGATCCGTCATGGGCTGTAAATTCTACGTTCGCCGATGTCCAATACAGTTTACTTTCTGGCGGCTTAAGCGTAACCAATGAAACAACAATAGGCGTGATTGAGAGAGACATAACTTCATTCTTCGATATATCACAAGCTCAAAAAGGACTACTTGGCGTTATATACAGGGGCGGGCTAACGAATACAATTCATTCAGATTCTTCTTATTACTTAAAAATAGAATACGAAATGCTTTTATGTCCGGCTCCTACAAACCTACTTCCGACAGCCACGCAAAATCCTAAAGGGCCTATAACACTTAGTTGGTGGACGAATTTACACACAAATATTAGCGATCCACAGACAAATACGAGGCTAGTTTACTGGCAGGGAAGCGGCTCAAGAACCACTATAGACATAAGCGGTACAACTTCAACGTATACGTTACCGGCCAATACGTTTACCTCATATACAGCCGTAAGCTTTACAGTAGCCACGATTACGCAATATAACGGCGTTGGAACGGCGGCTTCTAGCAGCTTTGCATTAGCCGCCACTCCTCCAAATGCACCAACGTTAGTGTGGCCTATTGGGCTGGCAGTAACAGCAACAAACGGTGTGGCACTTGAATACGTCTATAGTAGCCCATATGATACGACACCCTCTAAATTTGATATACGATATAGGATTGACGGCGGCAGCTGGATAACCGGCAACACAACAGTGTTATCTTTTACGACAAAAGCGGTTATTTATCAAGCAAAAATTGATTGGCAAGTAATGGCGTATGGCAGGTTGGGCGATGCTGGGGCATGGTCTGATACGGCTACATTTTATACTATAGGTGCTCCTGGCAAACCAACTATTGTGTCGGTAACCAATTCAAACAGGCCAACGATTAATTTCAGCGCGACAAATCTAATGGCTTGGCAAATACAGGTATTTAGTGAAGCGGGTAATATCGTATACGATACTGAATATAAGCCGTTTTTAAGCGCATTCTCATACAGGCTTGACGATTTTTTACCAAACGGACGATATACGGCTAGAATGCGAATAGTTAACGAACACGGCATAGAAAGCGAATGGGGAACATTACCATTTATTATTAACGCAACGGCTCAGACAGCGTTAAATTTGCATGTTATGGATAATTTATCACGTTTCATAAGGCTTAGGTTTAATAATAATGGGCGTACAGTGTTTGTATATCGAAAAAAAGCAGGAGAATCGGAATTTAAGCGCATAGGCAAGACAACGGCAAGCGTTTTTGACGATTATTCGGCGGCTCCAGGTGTAAAATATGCTTATTTTGTACGTGTAATCAATAGTAATTTTGATTTTGCGGATAGTAATAATGATATAGGCGTTTGCAAGTTTTTGGAAACTATAATTTGTCCGGTTGATGATCCTGAAAATAGCGTTGATTTGCTTGTTGGTGACAGTAAACCAAAAAAAGAAATGATCTTTAGCATACAGAAAAGTCTTTTAGAATTTGCCGGACGAGACTATCCCGTCATGCTTAGAAGCAATTACAAAACACAAACTATTTCGTTTAGCTTTTATATTGATAAAGGCCAATTAGACAAGTTGCAGGAGCTGGAGCAGCACGCCGGTTACTTACAACTAAGAGATTGGCGGTACGGTACTATTGTTGGACATTTTAGTCCAAATACATTGCAATGCTCAAACAATGTAGATGGGTACAATATATCATTCGCTTTTGTACGGCTGGATTGTAACGTGGAGGTGAGTTTGGATTGAGTTACACTGACAGCGAGGTATTAGCTGTATTGCGTTCACGGACGCTAATACCTCAAATTTCTTTCCAATACGATTTATTAAACAAGTATGATATAAAAATAGGCGATATTGACGGCTTAGAGGACGCTCAGATAAGTTTTAACTGTCTGGCAAGCATAAAACGGACAGCGAAAATCAAGCTTACTGAGTATCTTACAAACAATATTGACTATACGAGCGATAGAATACAACCATATTTTTGTCTTAGAATGCCTGACGAGGGAATTGCAAAATATCCTCTAGGCATTTTTTTATTGAGTTCCCCTACTCGTAAGACAAAAGGCAAGCTAAAGCAAAGAGACGTGGTTTGTTATGACAAAAGTTTGATACTCGAGGAGGATTGTTTTACGAGCAGCTATTATATACCGGCAGGGACGAATTATATAAATGCTATCGAAAGAATAATTCAAACAGCTGGTATAACTAAAATCAACTTTGAACCGAATAGCGCAGTTCTGCCAAACGGAAAAGAGTTTGAGGCGGGATATACAAAGCGTAAGGCAATCAATGATTTGCTGAACGCAATTAATTATGACAGCTTATGGGTTGATGGTATGGGATACATTAGATCAAGCCCGTATGTTTTGCCTAGTGATAGAGCAATTAATCATTATTATATTGCCGGTAAAGATTCAATTTTAAGTCCAGAGTTTACAGAAAGTATGGATATAGCCGGAGCTTATAACGTTTTTACTCGTACTTACATTGATATGGATAACAGCAACAGCATTGAGTATACAAGCACGTTTACCAATGACGATCCGTTATCACCTCTATCAACTGTTAGACGTGGGCGGCGTATTGTTTCGGTGGAAACGCTTGAGAGTATATCAAGTCAAGAGGCATTGGACAATTATGTCAAGCGTATAGCCACAGAGAGCACAAGCAAATACAGTAAAATATCTTTTGGAACGATTCTTAATCCCTTACACAACCATTCTGACACAATATATTTAGACGTACCGGACATTTTAGCCGTTCCTATGAAATTCAATGAAACAAGTTGGGAAATGCCGCTAAAAAGCGGGGCAATCATGACACATGAAGCAAGAAAGGTTGTGCAATTATGATACCTTCAAAAGCAGATTATTTTGAGGCTAAACAAAAAAGCAAAAACAAAAGTACCGTCACAGTCCGACTTGCGGCGGTTACGCAGGTAACAAGCAGCGGCAGACCTATAATCAGGTTTTTAGGTGAGGATACAGCACGGGAAAAACAGTATCCGTATATTAGCAGCTATGCAGCAAAAGTTGGGGATATTGTTGAGGTGCTCCAATATGAGGATAAATATATTATTCAAGGTAAGGTGGTATAAATGGAGTACATTAATAGAAATATAGAGCTTGACTTTAACGCCGCTCAAGCCGTACAGCAAACAACAATCAAGCTAAATACAGATAATCGTGGTTCAGTACGGTTCAATATCAGAGCTTTAGACGGAGAAAAGGAATTTGACTATACCAGTTTCCCAACAGTGGGCATTGTAATCCATAAGCCGGACGGCAACAACGTAGCGGAGGACAGCAATTCAACCAATAGATTGACAGTATCCAGCACCGGCATTGCATATATTTTGCATGAAGAAGCGTTAACGGCAGCTGGTAATATTGTTATGCAAGTTGATTTATACACGCAAGGCACAACGGAAACTATTGAAGACGGAGCAAAAAAATTCAGTACGTTATTCTTTAGCTTTCAAGTTGTTGCAAGCGCACTAAGAACAAGGGCGTTATCTATAGCTTCCGGCACATTTTTGGGCCAATTGGAAAAATTGATTGCAGCCGGTGGCGATCAATATAAAGCATTTGAGGCTTACTTGGAGGACTTAAAGATACGAGGACTATTAAACATTGAGGAGTTTGAGAAGTATTCAGCGGGGCTGAAAGCTCAAGGGCAAAGTAAATATGATACGCTTGCGGCTTATCTGGAGGAATTAAAAACACAAGGCCTATTAAGCTCTGAGGAGTACGAAAAATTTCTTACAAATCTGAAAACGCAAGGGCGAACGGAATATGAAGCTTTTGAGGAATATTTAGCTGGACTGAAAGAACAAGGCTTGCTGACAGTGGAGGAAATCAAACTGATTCTTGCAGATGTTCAAGCGGGTGCATTTGTTACTATTGCCGATTTTGAAACAGTAACTGACTATTTGGAAAGCACAACCTCTTTTGGACTTAGTAATAATACTTCGGTGCGTTATGGCAATGGTGCTATGGGTAATGTATTAAATTCTGTACCAAATAATAGTGTGGCTATTGGTTATACAGCTTTGCCAAACGCTACAAGTCCCGATAATATAGCAATTGGTTCGTACAGTTTACAGAACAATACAACGGGGGCCGGTAATATCGCAATTGGTACTAATGCTTTACAGGCAAATACAGCTGGTTTGCGGAGTGTTGCCATTGGGTTTCGGGCTTTTATGAGTGCTACAAATACCTCAGCGGAAAGCGTAGCAATTGGGGCCTATGCAATGCAGAACGCTACAGGCTCTTATTCGATAGGGATCGGATCGCAAGCCTTACGTAATGCTACAGGCGGTTGGAATTTAGCTATAGGTGCCGGAGCGTTACAAGCGAATGTTGGCGGTGGAAACAACATAGGTATAGGTTATCAAGCTATGTATTCTAACTTAACGGGCGGCAATAATACAGCTATAGGGGCATACGCATTATATAGCGCAATGTCTGCCAGATTTAATACAGCAATTGGTACTTTTGCGGGTTACGCTCTCAGTGCAGGTAATGATAACGTGTTATTAGGCTATCAAGCTGGATACTACTTATCTGACGGGACTACACAACAAACAGAAGCAGTCAGCAGCGTATTTTTAGGTTCTAATTCAAAAGGGTGTAGTATCAACTCAGTTAATCAAATAGTAATCGGATACAATGCTATTGGCTATGGTTCTAACACAGCGCATATAGGTAATACAAGTCTTGCAACAATATCTTATGGCCCAGCCACAGGAACAGCGTTTACAAATCGTTCTGACCCACGTATCAAAGAGGATATTCAGGACGCTAATCTTGAAATATGCGTGGAAAACGTCAAATCTTTGCCCTTACACTATTTCAAGTACAAAGATTTTATAGGCAATGAGGGTGATCAGCATGTGCTTGGGTTTTTGTCTCCTGAATTCGGGGAAATCCTGCCAAAAGCCGTGCATAAGAATACAATGTCTTTTGATGAACGTGATGAAAGTGGCAATATTGTCTATGAAACTAGGCTTGTAAATGATTATGTAGATGAAGAAATCGAAGTAACCGATCCTGAAACAGGCGAAACACGCATAGAAGTACAGCCCGTACTAACACAGATTGAAAAAGAAGCACCTAAGCAAATTGTTATAGAAGACTGTGAAAGTATTGATTCCTCACAGCTTGTGCCAATTTTATGGGGAGCAGTACAGCAGTTAATAGCAAGGGTTGAAGAATTGGAGGCTAAAATTAATGAATAGAACAATTAGTCACGCTGACACATTTCAGATTATTGGCAACGGTGATAATTATGTTATTAAGTTTCAGACGATAGTTCCGGAGATGATTGATAATGAAACCATACAAAACACTATAGCGCAAGATACAAGCGTTTTCATTAAACAGGAATCACTTGCGGAATTATCCCGAATTATCAACCGGTGTTTGGCAGGAAAAGTAGAATAACTTATTGTATCCTCTTGCCCTATAACGCAAAAACTCTTTTAAATCCTAAATTCCCCTCAGAAATTAGCGCATACAGACCCATGGCACAAATGATAATAACCGCTCGATAAATGCCGTATTATTGCGGGTTTTGCTTTCGTGTGATTTGGTAAAATTTATCTTTCA
>Ga0153950_1000126_pt1 | contig 32105 bp, 50 predicted proteins | sample TSNJ034MetaG_FD_104737 | JGI IMG/M metagenome (GOLD analysis project Ga0153950, IMG submission 104737) | Attine ant fungus gardens microbial communities from New Jersey, USA - TSNJ034 MetaG | ecosystem: Host-associated > Fungi > Mycelium > Unclassified | place: USA: New Jersey, Wharton State...
AATCGCTTGCACAATAGAATCCGCGAGAATGATATCACCTTTTTCATCCAGACAAAGATCACCATCCGCATTCAGTAAAATATCCATAACCTCCTCCTATAATCCCGGAATAGTACCGTAAATTGTGCCACTGCAATTGATGTTTCCACTTACAGAGAGACTCCCTTGTACCGAAACATTCCCATTTGATACGGTTAACTTCGTTGCGCCACTACGGATTACCACAGACTTAGAACTGCATGCCTCTTGAAATGCGCTGCCGGCCACCTTGCCAAGACCAGGAATGGCTACCGCATTTGTCAGATCGAACCGCAAGGTCATTTTGGATTCACCGCCATATAGAAAGCTATCCAACTGCTGCTCTGAAAAAATCAGCAGGCAGCTATCCCCTACGGCTACAGGAAAAGCAATCTCTACTCCAGAAATACTACTCTGCGGCAGAACAAGAGGAACACTGGACAACACCGGAAAGTCAAGATACTTGCCCTGCCGGGTTTTGTATTTGCCGACCGGGGCAACCGTAACAAATCCAGTGTTAAGATCAACCGCCTGAATCGTACCTGGTATCGCCGTATGGATTTCATTGACTACATCACCGGCCACGTCTTTAACTTTACTCGCAAACTCTGATAACATTTATTGCTTCACCTCCAATAGCTGGGCCGTACAGGTCCACTCCCCTTCCAGGTTGTCACCATTGATTGTAATCTTATCAACCCGGAAATCTCCCTTAATTGATCGGGATTCCAGCCGGACAAAATCATTCACTCCGATAGCGCCGTTTAGTAAATACCTGACTTCATACCCTATCTGCTTTTTATCCGTTTCATTCTCACTGGCTTCTCCGTTTTCCTGCGCCAAGGTAACACGTTTGGGTATATCCAGCAGGCCAGTCTCCGGACTCAGTACATAAGCTCTGGTGTTAATCGGCTCATTCGGCAGCCGTATATGCAGTATATGATTTTGCATGGACCATGAGAGGCCACAGGCATCACACAGCTTGCTTAGTGCATCCTTGGCGGCTCCAACAAAACTGAAACCATTTTGCAGATCCTCAAACACACAACCGGCCGAATAGATAACAGATACCCCCATTAGAGAAGAGATCTGGTCAAAGATTACTTTGGTATTTACCTTTTCGACATAAGATATCGTCATAAAAGTATCCCGAAGCTCCACACGACCGTCCACGACTTCCAGCTCCGTCAGCCGATCTGCCCCATCCAGCTTGGTTTCCACTGTCACTACATTTCCCACAAATATCAGAGAGGTATGGTCATCATAGCCAGCTTGCAGCTCCACCACACAATCTTCCCCGTCCAGGATGCTCAGGCTGGCCGGGGATAGGTTCCACACCTGTATCTTCGATGTGTTGGATGTCTCCAGTGTGTTTTTTTCAATTGTAAAGGAAATATGAAGCGCATGGGGACTGGTGTCCCCAATCACAAATCCACTCTGTCCCATTGCTCCGGCTCTCATTTGGTACTTTCGATTAAAATTCGTATCTCCCACTCTATCACCTCCTACAACTCATCCTGTGTTAAATAAACAAATGATGCCGTTCCATCCCAAAAATCATTTCTGCCAATCCGGTCCTGATTACTGATTGCACCAAACACAACATCGGGCAGATCCGGATAAGTATAAAAATGAAGCAGGGGAAAGTCAGGTACAATCTTGGTCATGGCAATAATCGGTTCCTGAAAAGCATCATATAAGCCAAAGCTCCAATAATCACCCATTTCATTATAGGTAAAACGAATAATATATTCCTTGTTATCAATCGACAAAGACGACATACTGTCATTCCTTTTTGGTACTGCAATTTCTACCACACTTCACCTCCGATCATAAGAAGCCAAGTCCAGAGGCAGCCCCATACAAAATAGAACCTTTCTTTTCAGACTTCGTGGATGAGCTGCTTGATTTGCTGGAACTTGAACCACCACTCCCTCCTGAACTGGCAGACGTACTTGCTTTGCCGGCATTTGATTCACTTTTTCCGCTCTTTAGAGAATAGCTCGGGATATCAGTGGTCTTCCGCTGTGTAACGTTTACTTCCTTCATGGACAGGGAAACTTCGTAATAGCTGTTGTTTATCTTGCTTATCGTCATACTGGTAATACCCATATTACTGTAGCTCCTGCCAGTCATTTCAACTGTTACCAAAGCTTTTGAAAAATACAGGTTTTCCAGCTCGGATTTTACCTGCTCCGTTCTCCCTGACGAAACTCCGTGCCGAGATTTCCACGTCACCGGCAAATTTCCAATATAGGCCACTACATTAAGTACCACCGGGCGGAGAATTATAGTATCTGATACACTATAGCCATCCTCCACCGGATACTCTGGTATATCCTGGGTGTACTGATTATTTACATCCGCAAGGACATCCATTTCTATGCCGTTAATACTTGCAGGCATCAAATCTTTCATGAGCCACCCCCTCCTAAATTGAATAAGCCAGCCCTCTTGCCAGGAGCTTAGTAGCATCTCCGGCAGACTGATTCATTCCTTTCGAGACATTCGCCTGGGTTTGCCGATCACCACCAGAATAGGAATTCTGGAATGTGTTGTTCTGTGTTATGTTCGTACTCCGGTTGTTTACGGTTCCTGCCGCTGCGGCCACATTCGCATTTGCCGCCTTTGCAAACATCGCCATATTTCCGGCCAGGCTTTTTACCCGGTCAAGGACAAGGTCTTCATTGCCTTTAATACCTTTCGCCAGCCCCTGCATAAAATCAGGCATCCAGCTCTCATATTTCGTCAGAGGCCCTTCGTCCGGAACTGAAAAATGCAGATAAGACGTTATAGATTCTGCAACCCCTTTCACTGCATCTTTTACCGCATTGATTTTGTTCTTAATGCCCTGAATTAGGCCATCAATGAAATCCTCCCCCCAGACAATCGCTTTTGCCGGCAGGTCCGTGATGAACTTAATTGCTTCACCCAACTTAGTTGTTATGGTTGTTTTAATAGCACCCATCTTATTTGAGATTCCGGTTTTGATATTCGTGAAGGTGGTAAGGATTTTTTCCTTTATGCTGTTAAACTTATCCTGAAATAAAATCCGTATGATTTCCAGCACCGTTGATATAACAGTTTTAATACCCTCCAATATCAAAGAAACATACTCTTTCAGGTACTGCCAGGCTCCTTCCCAGTCTCCCGTAAAAACGGCAATCCAAAAATTAACCAAGGCCAAAATAGCATCTAAAGCAATCTGGAAGATATTCTGAATGCCCTCCCAAAGGACACCAAAGGCCTGCTTAATTTCATCGCCCCATTCAGCCCAGAAATTCTTCAGGCCGTTAAAAATATACGTGGCTGCCTTAGAAAGATTATTCCAGATCCGTTTTAAGCTGGTCCAGATAAAATTCCAGACCTTGAGTGCTGTGCCTTTTATACTATCGCCATTTTTATTCCAAAACTGCTTCAGACTATCCGCAGTTTTCTTACCAAGGTTCTTCAAAAACTCCCATACCGCAGTAAGGAATTCTTTAATCTTCCCCCAGGCAGCAAGGATTTTCTCTCTCACCTCATCTGCATCAATCCCGGCTTTCTTAAAGATTTCACCGATTACAGAATCATCGCCTTTCATGAAAGCGATAAAATCCTCTACAATTAACGCAATCAGAACAATTACAGCAATCAGAGCCAGCACCTTGAGATTTATCCCTGTCAGCAGCTTCCCCATATCTTTTAGGAAAGAAAGGATTTTCCCACCATTAAGAGCAACCCATACCGCCCCGGCAACAATGGCTAAAAGCTTTAGAGCTTTCTCTGCACCGCCAAGCTGGTCAACGATTCTGCCAATAAACGTAGCTAACCGGCTAAGGAAATCCATCGCCGTTCTTACACCAGACAATGCGAATTTGATAATCCTCTCAATGGTCGGCTGCAGCTTCTTCAGTAGATCCATCAAAGATGTAAACCCACGCACCATCATCTTGCCAACACTGTTACCTATTTCGGCTCCGGTCCACAGACTGTCACAAAACAGTCCCCACTGGTTCCGGATATTCAGAAAGGCATCCGATAAGTTATAATCCAGATCCTCAAAATTCTTGTCAATCTCTTCAGCATTTTTGGTAAATGCATCCCGCAAATCTGACAACGAAATTTTCCCGGCGGATGCCATTTTTTGTAATCCCTCAGTCGTTGTACCCAGTTGCTTATTCAGATACCTGACGGCATCCGGAGATTTTTCGATTAACTGATTGATTGTACCGGCATCAACAACACCTTTGGCAAAAGATTTATTCATGGCATCCTGGAGGCTCGTAATTTCTGCCTCACTCTTTGCTGCCGTTTTAAATACCTTCGTAGTTAAGTTATTAAACTCAACAGCATCATCAACGGAACCAAACAACCCATTGCTGTTCTGGACCAGATTACTGACAGCGGTTGCCGTATTACCATAGGACATCCGCAGATCATTGGCCGACTGGAGAATTTTCTTCTGAATTTCCTCCTGATCGCCCAACTCCTTTGTTGCATTCTTGATTTGATTATTAATTCCGTTGAACTCTTCGGCCAGGGCATTCATGTTTTTCAGGGAGAAGCCAATAGCCAGGGCACCGAGTAGTTTGGTAGCTACACCTTTTATACTCTTAATGCTGTTCTCTGCCTTTTTTTCACTGGATTTGTCAACATCAAAACCAATCTTAACTATCATATCTCTCAATGTCACCTTCGCTCACTCTCCCTTCTCATATCTTCTGCCCGGCCGTTTTCAATATCAGTATCCATCTGATACAACGCATAGAGTTTCAATGCCTCATCAAGGGTGTAATATTCCTCTAACTCAAATTTAGAGGCAAGCCCCGCCTTTATGAGCAGGTACAACCGAAACTCCAAATCGCAAAACTGGGTGTGGTCGAATGTACCATATCGCTCAATCTCTGTATGGTCGCTCCCTACGCCTTTACTTTTCCAAATAGGGGTGCGACCTTCTCGAAAAAACCACTGAAATTTAGCCGGATTACCTCAAAAGCTAATAAGTACATGTCCTGGACATCGGAGCAGAAGATTTCGTTTGCCAGATCCTCATCCAAAATTTTTGCTTTTACTTCCCCGGAGTCGTCCTCAATCTCTACAGATATGTTTCTATCAGATATCAGTAGCCGCTTTAACAGCTTCTCGACCTTGTCTCCTGATATCCCGGAAAAGGCACCGGAAATGTTTGGTGCCGCCTTTTCCAGATCGATGTCCATGATTCCTGTATCATCACCAATCAGGGGAATAAGGGCAGCAATTAAGGGAGTGGCTAAAGATGCCAACTCCCCGGAAATGTTCGCCGCCTTAAAAGCTCCAAACGGTTTGATATAGAAATCAGTTCCTCCTACTGTAACCGTTTTTGTTGTAGTTTGTTTCAATGCCATATTCTACCCTCCATTAATTAAACTCAAAAGAACCTTCCGCAACCGCCAACTCCCATTCCCTGTTTGCCGCTGCCTTTGCATAACCGACAGACGGCTTCTTTACCACCCACGCATTACTACCAGTAAATTTATCTTTTCCAAGCAGGTCTTTGACATTGACAGTGAAAAAGGCATCATACCCGGCCTTTAGTTTTTCGTATTGCGTGTCCATGAATTTGTTTGTCGGCGAATTTTGTAAAACAGAAAGTTTAACATTGTACACATTTGAGGGGTCTACACTTACCATCACTTCCCCTGACACACCCACAACATGTGTGTTCCCATCTCCTACCTGTTCGATCGTTATGAAGCTATCCTCAGCAAAACCACTCGCGATATGGCTCCCAAGTGACATCGTTACCATTTTCGGATTATATACGCCTGGTTTCATATTATCTCACCTCCTTAATAGGTTAACTGCCCGGTTATTTTTGTTACCTGAATCGCACCGGCGATCCGTGCGGAGAACTTGCAATCAGACAGGATTCTGCTGGCCTTCTGAGTATCAGAGATATCCATTGCATTTGGTACCGTTGTTTTGTATCCGGGGACCTCATTACCGTCACTATCATACTCCGTTTCGGCGATCCCACCGGCTCTTTGCCCGTCCTTCAATGATTCCTCCATCTTTCCCTGCACCGCTGTGATTCCGGCATTGGTATAGGCCAGTTTGGGATTTGCGATTTTCAGACTAAATACCTTCAGTTGCATATCATTCCGAAGCCAGTCCCTGAACCGGATAACATCGATCCATTCATTTGCAAGCACCTTCCCGCCATGCGCACTTGTGATATTCTTTCCTGCGTATGTCGTAAAGTAAGTCACCTGCTTACTATCCAGCGACTTTTTCTGTGTGGCATTCAGCCTGCCTGGGCTGATTGAATTAAGCTGCTTCTCCGCCCATGTCTCACTTCCCGGCTCATACCCGAAGCATTTTGCCATCAACGCCAGGGCTGCATAGCTGTTTTCCCTTGGCTGCTCATCTACGTCGGGCACATTGCCTGCATAGAGTGCAAAACTCCGATAGTATAAATTGGATACAGCCAAAGTATCGTAGTCCATGACCGTGTATCCAAATAATTTATTGTTCGTTTCAGCCCACTTCTGTACATTTTCAACATCCTCCGGAACCGCCTGGAACTCGGCATCAAGAGTGATGCCATACCATCCGTCATAGTCTGCAGACCGGTTCAAGGTATCATTAATATTCTCATACTGTCCTTCCTGCCGTACCCTTGGGGCAATAAATAATTCAGCCGGCGAAGGATTCTGATTAAATGCTACCGCTGACGCGATATAGGTTTCATGCTCTTCCGTAAAGCCAAACTCAAGCAAATCTTTTGCCGCAGTAATTACAATCACAGAAGGTAATGTCTCTGTCACTACACCGCCGGGCTGACTGGATATGTGCAGGATTCCACTGAAACTCTCTGCACTGGAAGCTGGTGATGCGATTGAGATATCAATGCTTACGATATCATCCAGACTATTTCTAACGCTCATGTCTTTTCCTCCTCAATTTCTACAATTTCAATTATATAATCCTCCTGATTCCGATACATTGGGTTTCCACCGCTATAATTTTCGCCATCAGCTCCTAAGCCATACCGGCCGGATGCATCCTCCATGTAAGATACAATGAATTCTGCATAGGCACGGTACCGGTAGGAAGTATCGTGATACAACTCTGTCAGGTCCCTCACAGGGGGAAGCAACTGGATTGCCATATTATTTCTTCCGGCGGCTTCAAGCATGGCATCCGATTCAAGAAACTTAACAAATTCCAATAAGTCATCCTCTGCGGTGTTCTCAAAATTATCACCGGTCACTCTCCTCCCTTTGGTGTAGAGGTTTACTTCCAGGTTCGTAGTGCAGGGATAATACTTTCCAGCATCACTTTCGATCGAATGAAGATTCTTGGTGATGTTTCTGGCCTTCAACGTAACATAGGGAAACTGGGGCTTGGTCATGGACTGTTCTACCCATATAACCTTGGCATCCGTAAAAAAATGCTTTACAGTCTCATGCAGGATCTTCTTAACCTGTTTCTGATTCAGCTTCCTCCCCTCCTTCCATATCTGTTGTCGGCACTTCTGTAAATATTGCTGTGTAGTGCCGGAGCGGCGTATTATCACTAAGCCGGGACGATTTACATTCAAACCATAACCCATCAAAGAAGACCCTGTCAGCACGCTGCTGTTTATCAGAATCTCTCACTAAAATAGGCTTATCGCAAAATGCTTTGATTCGCTTTACGCTCTCCTGACCGTCCGGAGTAGTGATAACATCATCAGACATGGTCTGGATATCCATCCGTAAAGTAATCTCCTCAAAATCATAACCAACGTACCCTTCAACAATTTTGGGGGCCGAATACCGTCTTACTTTATATGGCTTCCTGAAAAAATTCATGCTCACGTCCCCCTCGGCTTGATCTTATAGTTTACTGACTGTAGCATCCGGCTGGTATCGATCAGCGGTTTATCAGAACCTTTTTTCTCTATCGTATATTCTGCATTTGGTTCAAAGGAACCTTCACTAATCTCAATCTGAATCAAATCCTTTTGAAACAAACCGATTTCTTTCAATATTTGTTCAGCCGGGGTCCCACTCATAATCTCCTTCTTTTTCTCAGCCAGCATTTGATTGATTTCATCCCTATTATTCTCTACACTTTGCTTCAAAAAGGGCCGGGCCGGGATATGTTTATTTCCAAGTTTACTGGTAGTCCCAAATTCATTCCAGGCTGCTATATCACACAGATCCGTTCCATCATCATCTACATTATCTCCACGATGGAATCCGATCTGCGCCTCCAGCTTTGCCAGCTCCTGGAGTTCTTTCATGAACCGTTTCCCTTCCGGCGTCAATGTATCACTGATAGTTACCGACATACAAATCCCTCCCCCGCACTGACTATCGGTATGATCACCTGACGTTTCAGGGTAAGAAATTCAAGACCATATACAGTCAGAGCATATTCTGCATCCGGTTGTAGGTTGGTCTGCTGATTGGTACTGAAACTAATAGAGGACTCACCTTCTGAGAATGAATTCACTCTAAGGGAGTCCGCTATCGTTCCATTTCCGGTGTCACCGTAACCAGCCATTTTCAATTTATGTGCAGTAAGGTATGCAAGGGCACGTTCGTAAATTTTTCCAAACCGTTTCTTGCTGATCTGAACAGAGTACAATTCCATATGCTTGGCAACATCTTCATCTTGTATATCCTCAAATTCTTTTGCTACCAATCGGAAAATCTCAAATGCGGTCATGGTATCACCCCTTTACTTTTTCAGTGCCGCCTTTACCTTTTTCAGGATGTCTGCCTGGTCCTTACAGTCTGCCGGATTGATCCCGAATTCTTCAGCCAACTGTGCCAGGTCTGCTTCACTGATATTGTCCAGAGACGCTAACCGTTGCTGCCGGATTTCCTCCGCCTCTGCCGCTGCCTTTGCTTCTGCTGCGGCTTGTTCTGCTGCCAGTTCCTCTGCTGTCTTTTCCGGTTCGGTAGGCTCTCCTTTTACACTCACGAAGTTATTCTTCCTGTAAAATTCCAGGATCGGGTTACTCTCATACTCCTGGGGAATCACTCCCGTTTCCCCAGGCAGTATGGATACAGTGCCAAAACCAATGATTTTATTTGTTTTATTTGTTACTTTCATAGTCTGTCTCCTCCTTATACTCCAATCGCAATCAACGCTGACAACGGGTAATACAGAATAATACCTGCACACCGGGATTCACAGGGAACCTTGATTTCCAGATTCTCAGGCTGCAACGGATACTGGTAAAAATCCATCGGGATCTCCAGACTGAACTTATCCGGATCGTTCGTAAAGAGCAGGGCAACGCTGGCTCCAAGCGGATTCGTTTCTGCATTCGTTCCTTTCAGTTCCGGAGCAGAAATAATATCCTTCAGGTACGGAGCATTATCCAGCAGGAACTTCTTAACCGTGAAGCCGGTATTCGGAATCTGGCGTGTGGAAATATCAATATATACATCAGCTGGTAATGCAAGAGTATCCGCCCGCTCAACATCCATGGTAATGTCGGACTGGTATCCAAACATGCCGTTGATATCATCGAGGATCTGATTAGGTGTTTTGTATCTGAATTCGGTACGTGGTACACCATCGACCATAACCGTACTCAGGGTGTAATACGGAATGTTATTGCCTGTAGACAAAATCCCCATAAGCTTGTGTTTATCATTGCCTCGCCATGCGATAGTATTCATGGACCGCTCAATCTGATATTTAGCTGACTCGGCCTTCCTGGTATCCAGGCTCTTACCCGCCAGGCGGGATGCCCTCATGTCCTGAATGGAATATCCATAGCTGTCACCGATAGACTTTATATATGCCGTGCTCGGTTCGCCTTTTACATCAGCACGAGGCAGATCAGTAGCATAGTTGCTAATAATGGCTGCCATACCAGTCTTTTCATAGCTGTAATAAGTGGTTGTTTCCGCGCCTTCCGGTACCTCATGAGTAATCGGAAAGGTATTCAGGGCGGTAAATTCCGGATAAATCTTATCGTAGGATTTCGCCTTGATGTAATCAAGCTCACGGGCAAAAAACATACTGGCGTCCTCTGCACCATCAAAACGCAACTGGCTATTTCCAGCCAGGGCCGGGGTAATGTTGGAGGCCCTCAATGCCTCGTAGTCTGCGGAATCATAGGCCATAGACGGTTTTACCGGATTATATCTCTTTTTCCTTTTCATCTCTTATCTCCTCCTTTAGTTCACTTCATTAGGAAGTAGTATTGGAGCAATTCCATTATCCACTTCACCAATGAATTTACCTTTGATTTCAATAGCGTTGGCCCCGGAAGCATTCGTAAAGCATCCTGCTTCAGAACCGCTTGTAATCAAATAGAGCTTTGCATTATAAGCCGGTTCAATCCCTGCCGCTACCTGTACCCATACCTTTCCGGTTCGCACAACGCCTACTGTGGTATTCTTACGGATAACAACTTTTCCGGTCATATCATGCTCAACAGTCACACCATAGATCGTTACCCCTTCAAATTCGTTTGCGGTCGATGCCGCAACCGGAAGCTTTACGGTATGCCCCTTAGTCGTTCCGTAGACCACACCAACACCAAACCCAAGCTTTCCATCCTCTTCCTCATTCATCCGGGTATTGACTTCATGATAAGATATGTCACACAATCCACCCGGTACTCCTTTCGGAGTGCTAAATCCATACGTTGTCTGTGCTGCCATTACTGCGTACCTCCTTCTCTTCTTTCAATCATTTCTTTCCGCGCCTTTTCTGCGGAACTAACACCCTGGCCACTATCTGCCCGGCGGGTACCGTTGCCATTAGTCATTTGCGCTCTCTGGTAATTGACATCCTTACGACGGCCTACCTGCTCCACTGCCATGTCATAGGCAGCGTTGATATAAGCTTTTCCTTTGCCATCCAGACGCATCTGCGGCAGGACCTTCTTGATAATTGCTTTCTTTGCGTCCAGAACAGACTTACTTTCTAATCCATCCATGTTGAGCTTATCGCCCACCCGGCAGATAGCCAGCCGCTGGCGGATCATTCTGTCAGCGGAATCTGCATTAAGGGAAGCAGATTCATCATCCGAACCGTCTCCGTTTTCCTTGTCCTCTTCATCTGCATTTTCCTCATCCTCATCCGCATTTTCCTCTTCGCCGGTGTTCTCTTCTTCCTCATCGGCATTTTCTTCATCGGAATCAGTGGCGGCAGTTACATCCGCTTCTGCTTGCAACTGCTCAATGACATTCAGCAATGAATCAATGTCCTCATCCTGCCGGGCAATCACTTCCAGGGCACCTTCCAGATCATCAGGCTCCCCTTCCGAATCCCTCCGGTCTTTGTTTTCCTGTACCTGTGCCAGGGCTTCCTCAGCGTCGAAGACCGTTTCCTCTTCATCTTCCGTGACAGAGTCCTGGGCTTTTGCGATTACGTATGCAGCAATGGCCGCCTCCAGCTCTTCTGGTGTTAATTCCACGCTGTCATTCCGTCTCTTGCTGCTGGTTCCGTTTTTCTTGGCGTCTGTTCGTCTTCCGTTTGACTTGCCAGCATTTCTGGTTACTTTTTTCCTCATTTCGGCTTTTCCTCCTTTTAATGTAGTTCCATTGGAACTGTCTATATTTAACCGGGCCTGTTCGCCTGCTCGCGCAGAATCGACCAGAGCCAAATGGTTAATCCTGATATTGGTCTGAAGCGCATCATAAGACTCCCCGTTCCATTCTCCTGGCTCTTCGATGAGATCCAGGTTGTAGCCAAGGGAAAGCTCCTTCAGACCAGATTCCTTCATAGAGTCGGTATCATGGATAATAATCTCAGCACGCACATCCTCGCCGTCCTGATAACCGGCGGACATGATGGTTCCGATCTGCTCTTCTTCCACGTTGTTTTTGTCTACAATACCGGCTTCATGGGTTATAATAATAGGCTTCCCTTTGTATGTCTTTAAGCTGTTTTCATCAAAGACATGTTCAGGAAGCCTTAGCTCTCTCCGGACGCTGCCATCCGGATTCGCATATTCAAAAATCCCAACAGAGGTTAAGATCGGGTGATCCACGAAATAACCTTCATCCGTAAAATAGGTACTGTCAAGCCTGATACTGTCAAGCCGCTGTACCCTTCTTAACACTTTCAACTTCATCCCTCCTAGACTTACAACAGTAATCTTCTGCTAAAACCTCATAAAGTTTTTCGTCATAATATTTACCGTCTATTAATTTAATGTTTTTCCTTTGGGTTCCAACAATTCTTCCCCCATACCTTGAAACCATCTTATCGTACGTGCTTTCGATGGGGTTCCCTATCACTACCACAAAATTGAGTTTCCGGAAATGGAACTTTTCAAAAATATCTCTTATCGCTCTCCCGGCATCTAAACCAAAGACAGCTGCGTTATCTGAAAAATTGATGATATTTAATCCATCTACAAAATCATTTCCCCGGTCTATATGGTAACTAATGTAACCAATTACCTTGCCGGAAGAATCCAATGACACAAACTGGTGATAACTCCATGTCGATTCTGCAATCTCCGATTCTTCATAATAATTCCCACAAGCCCAGTATTTATATTTTTCATCAAACCAAGTATTGCGGAACTTTTCCTGTAATTCCTCTTTATGTTTTATTGCCAAGTCAAGCATAATCCCTCCATCCAAATTAAGTTATGTTATTTCTCCATAATAGGAACACTGATGCTATTTCGTTTGAACACTGGCCGTGCAATGCATCGACATTGGTAATCTTCCCCTGGGTGACAATACCTGCCTGGGGCAACTTCGGGTGGATCATCCCACCGGCACACCTTTTTATGCAAATTCTTATGAGTTTTCCTTGACCGGCTATCATTGACGCACCACCAGATATATTCTTCAACACCGGCATCCTGCTGCTGTGCCTTTGTAATCTGAGCATTCAGTTTTGCAATCTGATCCCGGGCAATCAGCCGGGAATGTCTTTTACTTACTCCGTACTCTTCCTGAAGCTGCTTCATCAGTGATGTGGTTGTAGTTCCTTTATGGTAACACTCAAGGACAATTTCTTTCATTTTCCCAAGAGTATCATGGGGAATGGTCGTGATCAGATCAACATTCTCGCCTACCCAATCCCCCAGCGCTTTTTTGAAGAAATCGCCCATGTAGTAATCTTCGGTAATGTCAATTCCAAGAGTTGCCCTGATGGTATTCTTCCATTCCTTCACGGACAGTTTGCCGTTCAGGTTCGCAATGTCCTCTAATATCTTCCGGAGGCCGTAGCTCTTCTCCTTCTCCAGAATCAGAAGCTCCATTCGTTCAAAGATTCGGTGAACGATTGAAGTAAGACTGGTCATAGCATCAAAATGAGTATCCAAAGCATCGGCTCTATGCATTTCTTCCATGTACGCCTGCTTTATGGATGGCAGCTCTTCCTGCATCACTTCCCGGATGATCTTCATATACGCATTGGCCGCTCGTAGATATTCTCGCTCCGGGCTTACCGGTGCCTTTGGTATGATCTTGGAATGCAATTTATCATGACCCCGGAACTTCTTTTCCGTTTGCTGTCCGACATATTGCTTCATCAACTGCTCACTCACTTGGATCACCTCTGATTTCCTTCAGTAACATGGTTATTGATTCTCGGAATGGTGGAAACAACTCCTTTTCCATCAGCTCATTGATTGGCATCCAACTGGCAGATGTCATTTCCTCTCCGTCAGGTTCTATTTCCCCCGTGAAGTCGGTACACAGATATATCTTGGAATCTCTGTGTTTCCCCGAGGTTGCTTTGTATGTGCCAATAGGTATTAAGTTATGGGTATGGATATGAAACTCCTCTAAAGCCTCCCTTTCTGCTGCCTGTTCCGGTGTTTCTCCGCCCTCTATCCTACCGCCAGGACCACATAGGCCGGAACCGTCAGAACGCTCACCAACCAATAGCTTTCCATCCCGGCATACAAATACAGCCGCTGCGGTAACCTCGTTCCCATCTGCGTTCACCTCATCAACATCCGAGGCTCCTGGCTCTTTGTTAAGATTGATTCTTGCAATATCCATCAGATCATCCGGAATATCAAATTCATCCTCTTCCGTGACCAGTTCTTGTATATCATAAGTGTCTCCCTTCGCCAGAGCCTGCCGCACTTCGGAAGGATCTATCGCCTGCATGTCAACATAGGCTTGCGCCGTCTGGGCCTTGATCTGCTCCGTGGTGGCTTTCGTCTGTTCAACGGTAGCCTGTTCCGTCTCACTCATACTCCAGAGTGGTGCAAACTTCATTTTGTACTTGGGTATCTTTTCGATCTGGCCTCTTTCTTTCCCCTCTTTTAAGATCAGGTCAATCACGGTGCGGCCATTCGATTTCATGTTCATCTTATGGATTCTTTCAAGCAAGTTATAGAAATTCTCCAGATCAGCGTCACCAGTGCTATTCTCTCCGGCAGGACTTCTCCCATACAAAATCGTCTGCGGGATATCCGTCACCGCAGACAGCATATTGCAGGTGGAATCCAGAATATCTTTCACACCGGCCATCGGCAAGGTTTTGAAATCATAATCCTCACCCTCAGCATCAATCACCAAAGAATTTAAGATTCCACGTGCCATATCAATGACCTGCATCCTTCGTATGACTTGATTCTCACCGTCTTCAGTCGCCAAAAGATTTGCCAGACCTTTCATTTTGTAGATGGCTTGCACGCTTCTTTCTAACAGCTTTACACCATCACTGTGTGCCGTGATGGTTTCCCGAAGTGCCCGTTTGATTTTTACATATTCCGGAATGCCCCAATAGCGATATAGGGCATTGGTAGTATGCTCCGGCAGCCTCCCGTTCCGAAATACAAGGCACCGGGTATAATGTACCGTGAAGTATCCGTACAAACTGAATACCGCGTAATACTCCGGTTGATCAAGTGGCCTTTTCCGGTGCTTTTCCATTACCTTCCCAGCATTATTTGAATACAGAGAGGTATAATCCGGCTGCACGATGGAACGTTCAAAGACTCGCAGCTCTTCAATGGACCGGACATTATCCCAATCCAGCGGCTCCTCTAATCCCCTGCCATCGTCCACGAGCATAACAATAATGGAGCCTCCGTATAGCCTCGCCCACTTTTCAGCAGTAGCGAATCTATCCTCCAGCTCCAATTCATCCATCTTATCTTCTACATATTCAGTTATTTTTTCGTCACCATAGTCAATATCAAATCCATGCTTAATTGATTCTTCAGCCGGCCGATCTATGATCTTGGTAAAAAGTCCATTCCCTTCATAGAGGCGGGTAAGCTCCATATCATTAGCAAACTCTTCCGGCTTATAATCGTATGCCTCGCTGTTATCCTGGCTGGTCCCGTACTTATTAAGCATGTTAGTATATCCATCTTCTCTATAAGTCCCCTGCCCTTCCAGTATGGCTTTTCCCCGACTCTGTATCCGATACGCTATTAGCCTTTTTCTATCACTCAATTCTCTCACCTCCTTACAACAAACTGGATATATCAAATATTTTTGGTTCGTACAAGCTCAGTGCAAGCGCATCCGCTCGATCCGGGCTGTCCAAATTACGCTTTTTCATATCGTCTTTACTTTCTAACATTATCTTCCCCCGGGAGGACATATGGTATTTCCTGCTCGACAGTTGAGCTACAGTCTCATTGTCGTCCTCCAGACACAGAATGCCAGCGGTCATTAACTCCCTTATTATGGCCCACAGGTAAGTAGACGTATTCTCATAATTCTTTGCTTCATCCGGATCCGGTACCTTCTCCGCCGCGTTGACCGGCACGATAACCATCCGGGAAAGTTCTTTTCTCATCTCTCCACGTTTCAGCTCGTTCAGCCGATCAGTCACACCACCGCCCAGGCCGCAATCATCAATGTTGATGTATATCGGTCCCTGGTATTTCGGGTACTCTTTAATAATCCGGTAATAATGTTTGATTACATGACCGGCGGTTTCCATGAGGCCATGCCCACGGTAATTCTCAACCATTCGGCAGTTGAAGTCAGCATTTTCATACATGACCGTTTCATCGCCCCCATAACGAGCCACATCCACCCCTAAGGCGATCCTTTTGCCAAGTACGTTTTTCTCGGTCCGCACTGCCTGCTCAATCAGGTCAAGCATGATGAATACATCATCTTCCTGCTTCGGAAACAGTCCACGGACACGAACACGGACCACGTTGGAATCATAGCCATATTTCTTTATCAGGGTTCGGATACTCTCCTTGTTGGTCCGCACACTGTCCTCTGATGACACCGTATGACAGCTATATAGGCCGCGGTCCTGATTATGGCTATCATAGAATGTGCCGCTGGTCTTTGTCGGGTTTCCGCAAAGTAACAGCTTATTGTTTTCACCAGACAGCGTACCCAGAATGGCCTCCATAATTGGTTCTGCAACGCCGGAAGCCTCATCGACGATGAACAGCATGTTATCCTCATGAAAGCCCTGCATGTTCTCAGGCTTCGTTGCTGTTCTTGCAACCGCAAACCATCTCTTTTCTTTCCCGCGCATAAATATATAGGTCTTGGTCCATTTTAGAATTTCCTGAAGTAATGGCGATCTTTCCTGCCATTTTGAAACTTCGGACCATAACACATCATGCAGCTGTTGTTTTGTTGGAGCTGTAGCAACTACACGTGGATAAGGAAAGCAGGAAAGAAACCATAACAGGGCAACCGCCTCAATACCGGTCTTTCCTACACCCTGGCCAGACTTGATGCTGACCTTGGGGTTATTGGCCAGATCCATAAGGGCCGCCTGTTGCCATTCGTCCGGTTCGAATTGCAGTACCTCCCGGGCGAACAAAACCGGATCCTTACGATATAACGGTGTCCGTTTTTTAAAGAAGGATCTGCGCTCAGCAGACTTGTTTGGTTTGCTGTTGCGACGTCGCAACAAAAGGGAACTCTTTCTCAATCGTCATCCTCCCCCTCGTCTACTCCGGTAACTGCAGCAATCCAGTCATCGACCGCATCTCCCCCTTCTCCATATGAATCGACCTCCTGACGCCGCCGTTCAAGATCAATCTCCATAAGTTCAAGCCGCAACAATCGCTCATCATCCGGATCTGTTATTTCCCTGTATTGCTTCAACATGGAAGCAAGCGTCTGCATTGCCCGGGATTGCGCCTGTAAGTAACTGGCCTGCTTATCGTGGGCAAACAGGAACTCATATTCCAGTTCGGAAGATTTGTTGTTGCCGCTTATGCCGCTGGTAGCGGTCTTGACTTTCTTCAATTCCTTCGTGATGTCGTCCCGATCCTTGACATACATGATCTGCTGGGATCGCACAAGTGCAGTTTGCTGGATCAGGATATTCTCATAAAGTATATCTGCCTGGTCCATACCACGGACTGTCTCCATAATTTCATTAGTCTCTTCTGGCAGCCATTTGGAGTAGAAGCCGTGCTTCTCGGCATTCTTATTTTTCGGCGGTGCAGCACCTCCAGAGTTTCCTGCCGCATTCCGGTTGCCGGGCTGGCCGCCTTTTTGTGTGCACACCTTTTTTGTTTTTGTGTGCATACCTTTTTTCGGATCCTTTGACCACTTGTATCTGGTCTTCCATGACTTGACAGTGTTGAGCGTGACACCGTACTTCTCGGCAATCTCCTTATATTTCATGCCTTTTCGGTAGTCCTCATAGGCTAATTCATAATTTGGCGCTCTCGCGTCACTCAATACCACCACCTCTCATTCGTGTTTGTTTTGTTAACGCCACTACCCCATAAGTTGCAGTAGCTCATTCCTTTTCAGCCGGTTATTTTCCCAGGCTGGCTCCCAGGTCGCAAACCTTTCGTCTTGAGGGAACCGCTCCAGTTTGCCGGCGGCTATCATATCCACACTATCACACAACATTTTCACACTAATCGGAAACATGGCATTCCACAAATCATGATAGTCCCATGATCGATCAATAAACACCGGCTCTTGAGCTAATATATCTCCGCCGTCAACCTTCTGATTAATCCAATATACCGAGCAACCGGTTATCGCATCACCCATAGCAACAGCCCAGCGTACCGCATCCCTGCCGCGATGCCTGGGTAATAACGACGGATGAAAACCGATCCCTCCGAATTTGGCCTTTTCGATTACCTTATCAGAAATATAAAAATGACTGTGCGCCGCAATTATCAAATCGGTATTGTCCGGAATATCAGCGGAAACCAACCGTTCCAAATTACTTATGACCGGTATGCCTTTCATTTGAGCTGGACCTATCATTTTATCATAATATTTTTCCTGTGGTGGCGGTGCGATACCGACAATATTATGTCCTCGATCATAGAGTTCAAGCATAACCGCCTTACCAAAACTTTTTTGTCCACAAATAAATAGATTCACTTATTCACACCTCCGCACCTATGTATTTGAATCCCTGTACCGCTCGGAAGTGGCCACCATACCCGGCCCCTTGAACCAAACCACCAGACGGACTATTTCGGATTGTCCTTATGCTTTTGATTTTATTATCACCATATAATCTAGCGCTCGTCTGCTCCCACTTTTTTCCCCTGCGCAACGCCATACATAATTGTGGGTGCGACGTATGAAAGAACGTAGGATACTTTTTCTGGCATCGGCCGTTCCCCTCCAGATGGTATTGGCATATCCATTCTAAGAACCGGAACCCCACCCCGGCCCCTTGCCACTCCGGCATGGTTACGAGTCGAGTGGAACGGTATGCTTTTGCATTAAAAAAAGGAGACACCGCCAGATGACAGGCGAGCTCCCCATTTACAGTACCGACAAAATACTCCGCTGCAGGCGGCATAGGTAAATCTAAATAGTAATGTGGTTTAAAATATCTCCAGTAACTACCGTCCGTCTTGAAAATCTGTAGTTCGATCTTTGGGCGGTGCCGATGACACCCACGCTCAAATATTTTAGTTTTAGTATCAAATACCCAATCGGGCTGAACCCAATCTAAAATATCATAGTGTGGGGTTAGTAACACCACCTTCCCGTTCGGATTAGTCCTTCTCCATGCTTTCTGGAAGGCCTGTGAACCTATCTTTGCTATCTGCCTGTCAATCACCGAAGTAAACTCATCAACAACTACCTGCTCCGGCTTCTCGCAGATTAGTCTGGCTAGGCCAGCTCTGAACTGTTCCCCGTTTGACAGCACATGAAACGGCCGGAGCCATGCTGGGACATCACCAAGCCCGACATTTGCCAGAGCTCCCGTAACTTCATTAAAGTCACCTTGGGGAGCTATTTCATCAATAATCGGTTTTTCGGGATCCCAGCCCTTTGAATAATCATGTATTAAGTTTTTACCAAAAATCACCTTGCCTATTGAAGATTTTCCGGAACCCGAAGGGCCAACTACTACTCCGATCCCCCAATCCCCTGACAAGTCGATTTCAGCTTCTAAATCAAAATTGCATCCATTAGAAGCATTGAATAGACTTTTTACACGTGCTGCTCTGTAACTATTGAAATCACTCGTCCGATTATGGACTTCAATTTTGGTGAGATGATTCATGTTGCCACCACCTTACACTCATACCCCTGTGCAATGAGATTTTCATAAACTTCCTGCTGCACCGACTCATTTTCGCATATTACAATGACTCCATACTGTTCGCGATAATTAAAATTCCCTCCTTCCGATCTTTGGCTGCTGGCTTCATTCAGCTCCATTTCAAGCGTTTCAGCTTCCTTTAACATGTCCGCGATCTCTTTTTCATCATAACCGGTCAACGACGCAAAGTCTGCCTCCACCAATTCCTGCATGATATCAGCCAATTTATCCATGTCCCAGCTGCCTGATATCTTATTCAAGGCCACGTTGAGTGCCTTTTCCTCTATCGGATCCAAATCGACCACACTGACCTCGACTTCTTCGGCACCCTGGTCGATCAGAACCTTTAAGCGTTGATGACCTCCTACGACATTTCCGGTACGCTCATTCCAGACAATAGGCTCTACACAGCCAAATTTGTTGATGGACTCTTTCAGCTTCTGATACTCCGGATCGCCTGGCTGCAAATCTTTTCTTGGATTATAGGCAGCCGTTTGTAATTCACTTACTGATACCTTTTTTATGTGCATATTTGCCCCTTTCTGGGGAGCAAAAAAGGGATCACCGCTCATTTTTCGGCAATCCCCTGACATATGATAAAATTATACATGTACAGTTTAGCACGGGGTCTATTATAACGTCAATGTAATTATTTTGTAGTTACTCCCTATAAGCTACCGGTATTTTGTCTTCACTGTCATTAAACCAATTAAATATTCCTCTCCTTTCGAAGTTAAGCTCACCCATTCATTACCATTCCCTGCATCTAAAAGGATAAGACCTTGCGCATACAGTTGATACTTAATTGTTTGCAGATTTTTACTATCTATATAACTAAAACCATCACCGAGATTACTTTGTAGAAGCTGATAAAAATACTCAATTACCATTTCGGTTACTTGAATTTCAGGAGCAACGCTCATAAAAATTTGATCCCAGGTAAAATCATATTCCTTCTCCTCTGAGTCCACACTTCCTTTTATAGTATAAACTTCTGACATTTCAGCTAAATTATCAAATTTTACACTACTTGTGATCTGTTCCTCTTTCATCCTCGCCAATTCACTCTCAAGCTTCTCCTTTTCAATTCTTAAATCATTTAGTTGCCCAAGAAGCTCAGAATTATTATTATCTCCTCCCCGAATCCAACCAGACTGTGGATTATTATTAAACGCATGATTTAAGCTAATTATTACATCAGCAATAAGTTTATCTATACTATTCCAATATTTTACCAAACGACCACTTTTTACCCTGCCTAAAAAAGCCTCAAAAGCTTTTCTATTGTCATCGTCTCTTTTTTCATATGGCAAATCAAATGGCTTTTCATGAACAAATGCCAACACAGGCAAGCCCAGCTCAAGTGCATAATTATATTCCTGCTCGGTATAACTTATACCTGTATTAGGATTCACACTACCATAACGCCCGCCAACAACAAGGACATAATAATCGCAAGTCTGCAATATTTTCTTTATGTATTCAAATTGTTCATCATGCGAAGCAGTAAAGTTCTCCATGCCAGTAGGAATGTGGCTAAAATTTAATATTTCTTCAATGATTTTCTTTCTCTCTTCTTTTAAATCCTCAAATGTTGAGCTCACAAATATCTGGTAACGTTTATCCATGTTCTTCCTCCGTACATTTTTTAACATTATACCATTATTATCCAGATAATGAAATCCCTATGTTGCGACGTCGCAACAAAAAGCACCGGCCATTAAGCCGATGCTTCTCCCCTCTATCCGACCAGATCAGATAACTATATCTATGCTTTTTTAGCTTGATCGCAAATTTCAATAGCTTTACCCTTATCGGAAAAATACTCCTGATAGACATCCTTATCACTATATTCCGTCATCTTGTTTTCAGGAAGCGAACTGCCGGCATGATTAGTAATCCATGCATGAACCGTTCCATCATCATAATATTCCTGAACTACACAATAAAAAATCATATTTTTTCCCTCTCCTGATTGCGGCCAGCTGACATATTGTGATATAATCAACTGGCCTTTAAATGCTTAGTCGTGTTTTGTGGCATCGCCCCTGTCAGAGTTCGTCGCTCTGACAAGGGCTCTTTTTTTATCCCGTTACGGTAAAACGTCTGCTTGCTGTCTCTTTTGCGAACTGGCTGTAAATGTCCGGGAAGGTTGCTTTCAGGGCCTTGCCATCCAGGCGGCTGCTGATAATCTCTTTCCAGCGGATGATGAAGTTTCCGGTGTGCAGCTCGTCGGCGCCCTGGGCTTCCATCACCGCTTTAATCTCGGCTTTGATGTCATCCGCCTGCTTCTCCAGTTCCTTCTGCTGCGCCTCAATGGCCTGTAATTTCTTGATTCTGTTCTCTAACGCTCTGTTTCCCATGGTATATTCTCCCTTCGTTTTTTAAGTCAAGTCCCGGCAGGCTTTAAGTTTATCTCTGGCCTTTGGCGTTGCGTTTCTTATCCTGTTTCCCGGTGTTATGTGGTATTCTTGCTTTCCCTTTCGGTACTTCCGTCTACCTTCACTTGACTTTGTGCTGTTTGAACCTTTGCAACCGTTATCAGTCTTGCTTGAATGTTGTTCGCCTCCTGCGTTGGGCACCTCCGCACAAGTACGACTGATAATCTCTATGGGGATTTGTCTACCCCGGTTGCTTTTCTGGTTTTGCTGTGCTACAATCCATATAAGGGTTGAGGTTTCTCGACGTCTCCCGACGTTGATACTCCCTCGGTGGTCATTACCTTATCATGTCATGTATAATCGCTGCTACGATTATGACTTTGATAAGAAGGAAAACCAGTGTTCCCATGATTCCCACCTCCTTATTGGATTTTATAAGATTTAGATTTGGTAGTTGGCTTTTGCTTACTGCCTTTTCTTTATCTTATATATATATTTTACACTATTTTTCATGTAATTTCAATATGCATTTTGCACGAAAATTAATGTAGTTTTTGTGCATTTTTACATTATTTTTAATGTAGTTGACAAAACATGAAAAACAATGTACTATGGAGAAAAGGAGGTCTATATATGCTTGTATATAAAATTGATGTATTAAATGCTTTAAAGCAAGCTGGGTATAATACTAATAGAATAAGGCAGGAGAAGCACCTTAACGAAAGCGCTCTCCAATATATAAGAGATGGCAAACCCATTGGCCCAAAACCCCTTGATAAACTCTGTGAAATGCTCAATTGCCAGCCCGGCGATATTCTGGGATATGTACCAAACACAGAAAGCAGGGACTCATAGCCCTGCTTTTTTATTGATTTTTATTAGCTACTGTGGTACGCTACATATTGTAGAGTGGCAGAAAGGACATGCCATGATCAATAACCCCAAAGCAGTCAATGTTATATCCGCGAGTTCTCGCATAAAATCTGATAACCTTACAATTACAGATAGTATACTTAGTTACGCCAATATTCCAGAGGGGCAGCCCATCGTCATGGAGATCTATGACGGTAAGATTGTAGTTACGTACATCCCTTCCATAACCCATTAACTTTTTTTGTGCCACTCTACAACCAGTCTTAAAACAAACTAATTTGGCCTTCTGTCTCCGCCCCCTGCTTTTTCTGACGGTCCGGAGTAACCAGCTCCTTGACCGGCCGACCAGTGTACGGAACATTCGGAGCTAATCCGCAACCGATATAAGAAGCATTCCAGTCCGTAGCCTCTGAGCGGCTATCACCATAGACTTCGCACTTCCTTACAAGGGTATCGCTGGCCTTTCGCCGGTAAAAGTGGCTGCACTCCTTACACAACAGTCCTTGCTTACTTCTTCCAAATAATTTGTGCATTAGTTCAATTTTCCGCATCCACCTGCCTCCTTTACGCCCCATTACATTGCTCTTCTTTCCGCTCAATTCTCCCGCCGCATATTTGACAATAATTCTGCCCGGGTTTAATTTCATCATTATCACAGACAGGGCATTTGTAATCTAATTTTTCTATGTCAATTTCTATCATGTATGGTTCAGTCAGGTCTATCCAGGCAACTACATATTGATCCATGATTGCCCCTCCATTCCACCAGTGACCGGAACCGAATTTATAATATCTAACATCACGAAAGCTTCCACTTTTAAACGTACACGGGTAGCAATAATAATCCTGTGTCATAGGATGTATCTTTTCTTCCGGCAGCCGATCCGTTACCCTGATCCAATCTCTCCGATCTGACCATTCATCTAATAGCCAGACCGCCCGCAGAAGCTCATCACGAGTCATGGCTGCTCTTTCTTCTCTGCTTACGCTCATTTACCTTTCCCCTTATCCGTGGCTTATATGTTCGACTACTCTGCCAAGCTAAGCCATTAGTCGCCCACCGCATTCGGGGCAATACTTCCACCCATCATCGATAGCCATACCACACTCACAATGAGAATCTGACAGAAGAAGGGCAATGTCTTTACCTGGCGACATCCGCTGAGCCTTTACGAACCGCCTGATTAATCCATAATCCTTGTCCATCACCGACAGGTGTTCTTTGCTGTCGGCCTTGCAATAGATAATCACCATATCCTTATCCTTTTTAGCTCTCAACACCTCATACGGGTTTTTGCTGGTCGCCAGAATCATATATCCCTGCACTTCAAGCCATTTCTCTAATTCATTCAGCTTGCTTTTATGTAACAATTCTCTTATTGCCATTTTCTCCACCTCCAAAATTAATTTATTATGGCAAGCCCGTCAGCTGCATAGCACCCGCTATAACCCTCTATCCAAACACATATTGTGCCACATACTTCCTGCGGCCCTGCCGTAACAGTAAATTCCCTTCCCTTATTCTTTTCACTAACATAATACTTATTGTTCATAACAACCTTATCTCCTGGCTGTAGCATCCTTCACACCTCCAATTTTAAATTACCATTCTTCTCTTAATCCATCTGACCTATATTGCCATACATCACTCATTTCAACGCCACAACCATAAAAAATTCTAATAACCGGAATTTCTAAACAGTCTGCACGAAGGACTATGTTCCAATGCTCTCCGTATTCCATGAACTTATCTGTAAAATCAGTTGATGACATAAATCCAAATTCCATCCATAATTTCAGTTCCTTATCTGAATCCCAGTTCACCATAACATTATCATTATTTTCTTTGACAAAATTCCAGAATTTTTGTATTATTTCCTGTTGATATTCTTCGAATTTTTGCATTGTTCCTCCATCTATCCTATGGCCATCAAATAGCTCATCGCCTTGTCGCTATCCCTGTTCTCCATTTCGTCCACGATGTGCGAGTATACGTTTAGCGTCGTCGTGAGATTCGAATGCCCCAGCCTTTTCGATATGCTCAACATAGACACTCCCGCAAAGATAAGCAACGATGCGTGCGTATGCCGCAGGGAATGAATAGATATCACCGTGATTCCGACTTTCTCACACAAACTCTTCAGGTGGTCATTTGACGTGGCGTTGAACATTCTCCCGGTCACCAGAACAGGCTCGTTCGGCTCCATCCCAATTACGAGGCGGCTAAAAGCTTCCGCCGTCCGCGGGTCTATCTCTATGATCCTTTTTGATGATGCGTTTTTCGTCGGGATAAACCCGCCCTCTTCCGCCTTGTAATTCCACGTTTTGTTGATGGTGAGTTTTCTTTTTTCAAAGTCAAAATCAGCCGGTGTAACTCCCAACGCCTCCGCATATCGCAGTCCGGTTTTTGCAATCAGGAATATGATCCAGTCCTGGTTGACTCCGTGCGTCAGGTCAAGGCTGTACATAAGACGTTGCAGTTCCTGCTGGCTTAGCCACTTTTCCTTTTTCTTCGATGGCTCTCTTCCGGTAATAACGACTCTCCTTGATGGATCTCTGCCGATTATGCCCTCATCAAACGCGTCCCTGATGCTGGCGCGGAGATGGGTATGAAAGTCACCGACCGTCTGTTTCTCGTGCGTCTTCCCGTACTCGCTTATGATCCACTGATATGTTCTGCGATCCAGATCATCAAGGGTGACGTCGGGAGCAATCTCCGCAAGCCGTTTGTGAGTCATGATATATTTTTGCAGCGTGTACTTGCTTACCACCTCTCGCTTATACGTGTCGATCCAATCCAAAAAATAAACGTGGAAAAGCGTTTTTTTATTTATGTTTTTCTTCCGCATGGTTTCCTCCCTCAAAAGATATGCCCAGTTCATGTTCCAGTTCCTTGCAGTGTTTCATCCTGATAACTTCGCTGAATCCCAGAAAATCTGCGCTGTCATTTCGGATGAAGTACACCTGCGGTGCCTGATAACTCTCTGTGATTCCCAGCAACTTATTTATTGTCTCGTTTGTCAGCATTCTCCCTCTCCTCTTGTCATAATCGCCTGTTTAACACAGCTAATTTTCTCATATATCCTTTTTTTCGTGCATCACGGCAGGAACTGCAAAATACATTCTCTTTCCTCTCAAAAAAGGTTTTCCCACAGCGTTTGCAATACTGTGGCCTGATTCTTTGGAAGGAAGTGCAGCTGTCACAATCAGTCTCATTTACAGTACAAACTCCATCCCAGAGCTGGCACATGTCTTTTTGCCAATAATCGCAATCATCAAAATGCTGCTTATATTGATCACGGATAATCGCTGCCAACCGGGTCAGTAGTTCCTTAGTCTGCTGCTTTTCCTCCTGATTCATCTGCAGGTAATGTTTAATCTTCCTTTCTGGCCGGCCGTCTCCCCATGAGCCATTATCAATCATGCTCCGGACCTTATCCAGGCTTTCTGTCAGGTACATCTGATATACCCGTCCCCGAATGGCCTTTACTGACTTACCAATGGCCTCCGATATCTGCTCATATCGTTTCCCTGCTGCAATCAGCTGACCAAGCAGCTCAAATTCTTGATCGGTCCACTTTATAGTATTGTCAGCCTTCACCGGCCGGTCCTTTATTCGCAGCTCCGTAAGCCGCCGCTGTATTGCGCCCTCTGTCCTCTGCAGCATTAGAGACAGTTCCCGGAATCCATATTGCTGTTTTTTTACCATGCGGACTAATTTATCATCTTCTGTCTTCGTCCAGGGGGTCATTTTGAATTGCCGCTGTCCCAGCTTGTCCTGTCGGCGCTTCTCGGCAACCCAATCCGGTTCTTCGCCCAAGGCATGCGTCTCAAAATTAGAAAAATCCAAAAACACTTGATTCCGCTCGGCCCACTCCCAGAACTCATCTAAGTAAACAATTTTAAAGGAGTTGCTCTTTACCCGCCTTGTATGTAACGGAAAATCACGGTTCTCAACCCAGGAAATCATTTTATATCCGCCGCCACATAAACCAAGTCCCAATGCTATCAGGAGCTGATTCCAGGTGATATAATCACCGGATTCCAAGAAAGCACCAAGCTTCATTCTCTGCTTTTTTAATATAACAGCATTTTCAGATCGGTTTAATTTTTTTGCAATGTGGCCAATTGATACAGTTCCCCACTTCTCACTTAAGTACTCCACTTCTTCCTTCGTCCACTTTGGTCCTGATCCCATATTCTTTAAAGGCTGCTGCTTATCCAGGGAAGCCTGACCTCCTTCCAAATTAATCATTAAGAATAATTCCATAAACCTTATATTTATCTCTGAATTTCAGAATTCCGATTCTATGTGCTTCCGTATGATGTTCCCGGCAAACACATATCTTCTTATGCTTCGAATCATCAAAATGCCGCCTGTCATTTCCCATACCGATAGCATTCTCATGATGCACCTCACCAGCCCGGCCGCACACGCAACACCGTCTATGCTTCAGGCAGGAATACAGATACCGGTCAATGTCATCCGTCCGGTCAATTCCACGATCTGACAACCACATGCCCTGCTCCAATGCCAGATCCAGCATAAAACTGATAAACCCGCGTGCTGTATCTATGCTGCAATCGCTTAGCGAAAACTCCTCGCTACCGGTCCTTTTTATAAACTCGCATTTCATCAGTTCCTTTGTTTCCTCCGGAGAGTAACCAGTCCAATCAGAAATATCCTTGAACATAGCATAGGCTTTTTTCCGCTGTTCAGCTAATATCTGCCGACCGTCTTCCAGCCATAAACCACATTGGGTAATATTCTTTTCAGCAATTTTTCCCATCAAGTTAACTCCCGGCACAAACAATCTGAGTTCTGTGCCATCCTGTCCTGGTTCATATTTCAAAATCTGCGCAACTTCATACATAGGCACCTCATTTCAATACATCGATCCCGAATAGCAACATTGAAAGTGTTCTTATTGCCGTATTTTTATCCGAATACACACTTTCTTTTGAAATGTGATAGCAGGATGCCAGCTCTTCAACTGTCATGGGTTCTTCCGCAATGTATAGCCAGTACAGCACATCATACCGGCGGCTATCCAGATTGTTACTGGACTTCTCGCAATAGACCCTGTATAGTTCCAGCATAGCATCAACGTGAGCCATCATAATGGCTGTACGTTCGGCAGATCGCTGGATGCTGTCAATAATCATGCTATCGTCCTTTAAAGACATCATATTGATAAGAATATCGGTGGCAGACTCATCCATTTTTGATGCATCAAATACAGAGTTCTCCGCATGAGTTTTCAGAACTCTATAGTTTTTCATCAGCAGGTTAGTATTATGTAATCTGCGCTTGCCATTATCCCTATTATGCCTTTCCTTTTCCTCGCCCAGCTTTTCCAGGGCGGTTGCCGCGCCAACTTTGGCCGCCTGTTTCATCATCCGTTCAAATTCTGTTTCACTTACTACGAAATATCTCTGATCCATGCCTGCGCTCCTCCTTGCTATATGGAAAATAATCTGATACAATAGCCTTGTCGGATTGAGGGGAGCGCAAGCACCCTCTTTTTATTTCAAATTTTTCCCGGTTTGATATCCCTCTACAATCGCCACAAATTCATCAAATTCATCATCTGTCCAGCTATACGGGACCATCTCTTCGCAAAATTTTTCTATCGGACACCGTTTGCAGGCTTCATTATCCCGGCATATCTCGGTTGCTGCTTTAAGAAACTCTTTTATCTCCATTCACTTTTCCTCCTGTTGTCAATTTTTTATTTGCCAACTGTCAATCACCTCTATCCTAGTTTATAGCATCGTCTTCCATGTATTGTCCGACATATTCATTTGCCTGATCATATGTTCTGTACCAATAAATTCTATCACTCCGGTGAAACATAGGGCAATTTGATGCAATGTTCCCATCTCTAAAAATTGCCGACACAACATCTTCATTGAAAGCACACATGCATTGGTCTTTGATTACTCGGCCATAATCATTTCCATCATCATAATCATCCAAGTAGGAGCATTCACACATATAGCAGTTTTTTCCCTCCGGATTATGAATACATATCTTTTCATGCCGCTCAATGGTTTCTTTTTTAACAGCCAGCTTCTGACAAAAATTACACTTATATCTCCTTACTTCCTCCATTCTTCCTCCTCGTATAATAATCCGGCATATATCATTCGCTTTCCTGAAAAATTCCCTTGCATTCATTTTTTGGTATCTGTCTTTTCAAGGCTTCTGCCGCCATATCAAACGCTTCTACAATATCATCAAAGCTTTCTCCTTGTTCTGGGATTGATGTTTTCCGGTTTATTATCTCAATTGCCTTTTCTATCTGCATATTCATTCCTTTCTAAAGATTAATTTAGCAGTAAATCTCCTCAATAGTTGTTTTGAGTTCTTCCGTCATTACTGCTTTTCCGTCTTTGTTTGCTCTTTCAAGGATTCTAATAAGGGCTTCCCTGCCTAGTACAGCATCCGAATAGTATTCATAATCTTCAACCTTCATAGTTACTGTCATTTTGCTTTTATCAATGTCTCCATATGTCATATTTTTAATTTCTCCTCTCAAATTATAATTTTACGAAATCAGTTCTTTTTCAACTTTATAAACATTTCTCAATGTTTTCTCGCCATCACCATATTCTAATTTTTTATAATAATTTACGATATCTTCTTCCGTACACTCCTTATCATCCCAAATATCTTCTTCTGTTTCTTCCCACTCACGTCCACAACAACTACAAGTATATCCGTTGTTGCAATCGTAAATAGCTATATACTTTGCTTTCATATGATATCTTCCTTTCAAATTTTAATTCTCTCGGCTTACCCTGTGTCGATATGCCAACCAGTTAACGCCATATTTATGGCCTTTTTCGATATCAAAATAACAACCCGAAAATGTCATTCTTTCTTCGTTCCAAGAATGGGGTTCGTATTGCCCCAAGCCGTCCTTGGCAATCAACCCAAGGGATTCCGTTCGAATAACAAAATGCCATCTGCTTAAATCTGGTCTGTCCAGTACCTCTATCCATACTGGTTCGCCTTCCATCATCCGCAACTCTTTCAAGGTAAGTGCCACATTACCACCAGCATGGAGAAACTTTTCCATGTCCTCCGCTGTAACGGATAGCATATAGTCCCGATTGCCTCCACGATACCCAATGGCAATCATACCGCCATAACTGGCAAGAAAGCCCCCATCGACCAAATCTATATTCTTTGTATTCAAGTTGCCAGTGATTTTATTTACAATTACTTCCTTCCTCTTCATACTTTCCTTTCCCGGCTATGCCGATAAAAATCAAATTAGTTTATCAATAAAATTATCTAACCTGTTAACAATATCCTCATATGCAACAGCTTTTCCATGTTCAAAATCGCCAATATCATCCGTTGCTCTTAATGCATTTCTTCTCTTCCCTTCACATTGTTGTTTTAAAATCAACAATCGACTTTTTATATCTGCTTTAGTCATATACTTCACTCCTAACAATTAATTTGCCTAATTTCTGTCACCATTGGTGGCAGAATTACTGCGACCAATCCTATCTATCTGTCGTTTCAGTTTATCCTCTATTTTTTTGTTGAAATCTCCCTCTGGTAGCCCAAGAAGATGTTTTAATTGCCAGATTACAATCTGCACATCAGCTATCTCCTCTACTAGATTGTTATGACATTTAACGAGTGCCACACAGCTGGTGCCATAGTTATCCTCTCTCCACAGTTTGTTGATGGCTTGAGTTAATTCTGCCATCTCCTCTATAAGTTGTCTGCTTTGAGGTTCGTATCCGTATTCATCTGCTATCAATTCAATCATCCGTTCATTTGTCATGTTCTTTCCTTTCCCCAGCTCAGCTGGACAACTTTAATTTGCTTCATATCGACTCATAATGTCTACAATATTGTTGTTATTCAACAAATCAATAGCATCACGATCAGACAACCCAAATTGATCTCTTAGCTCTCTTCCCAACGCTTTATATTCTCCAATAGTTGTAATTCCTTCTTTTCTTCTCTGATATTTCTTAATAATAGATGCTGTTAATCTTTGCATATTTCTCCTCCATTAAACTTTAATGTTCATAAACAAAATCTGTACAACCATGCACCGGATTATCCTCACAGTAGCTACATATATTGCAAGCATGTGCCTCGCTATATATATTGCTATCTCTTAGTAGGCAGGACAGACATTGACATTCACCGCAGTTTTCGCATGCGTTATACATTATAGTTTTCCTCCGCCACATCGTCGATATCATGACATTGCTCCCAAAGTTCTGCCAGTCCTTTACCCTTCTTCCAAGTATGACCCAATTTAATTTCTGCCTGGATAAACGGCTTTATCTGGTCCGGATATCGCTTTATGTTCTCAATCGCATGTTTGTCCGGCATAAACATACAAGCCATACAGGAGCACCGGCCCAAATATTCATAGCAGAAATGTGAATCTAATCCTAGCTTTTCTCCTTGTTCAAACATTTGCCATTTTTCATAGTCTAGGCAAGGCCGGTACCAATGGCAGGTAAAATCAGCTACTCTGGTAGTTTTAAGTGTCGTACTGTGATATTCAATCTCCGGCAATTTTGCCCGGCTCTTACTTTCGTCCCGACGTTCTCCTGACACGAACAAGCACTTTGTGCCAAGGATGTGCCGGTTTGCCCTGATCCACTTATCGGTGATTCCGGTCTTGAAATATGCTGTACACCACCGGTTCTTCATGTCCGGCCACATTAACCGTTCTTCAAGCAGCAGTCCCAAAAATCCTTTGGGGTGCTGTAATAACACTGGTTTTACACCCATGAATGCTGCTGTCCGGTAAAACATTTGGATATTCTCCGGGTACTCAAATCCGGTGTCACAATACAGCAGGAAAATCTTATTTCGGTCAAAGTTCTGAACAGCCCAGTACAGTGCTCCTGTACTGTCAATGCCGTTACTATAACTTACGATTACGCTCGTGTAATCACTCTGCACCCCTTCAGGTACAATAATGTTTGTCTTTGCCATTCTCAGAAAGGAACCGATGCATCGTCACCCTGGCCAGAGTTCCGGTCTCCTTTCTTTGATGATAAATATTAATTTAATTGACTCCCCATCTTTTCTAAAAACTTCGGCAATCCTTTTCTTACGATTTCTGCTGATGCTCTTTCAACCACTCTGTCTATAACTGCGTCTTTTTTTGAGTAGATATATTGCCTAATTGCTTTGTCTACTCCATCTCTGATACCAATTCTTGCTTCCCTGTTTTCATACCCATGTTCCGCCACAATGCGCCTTGCTATTTCCTGTGACACCAACTCCGCTATGTATTCATTATCAATTTCTATTTCTATCTTCATTTCGATTCCTCCTGAATATTAAGTTAACTCTTATAATCGTTAATGATTTCAAGCAACCGGCAATAGGCTCCGCCATGCAGCAAATAT
>Ga0153950_1000127_pt1 | contig 32060 bp, 23 predicted proteins | sample TSNJ034MetaG_FD_104737 | JGI IMG/M metagenome (GOLD analysis project Ga0153950, IMG submission 104737) | Attine ant fungus gardens microbial communities from New Jersey, USA - TSNJ034 MetaG | ecosystem: Host-associated > Fungi > Mycelium > Unclassified | place: USA: New Jersey, Wharton State...
ATCGGCGTCGGCGGCCACATCTCCACCTACGCCGGTGCGGCCACCCTCTACGAAGTCGGCTTCAACCACTTCTTCCGCGGCAAGGACCACCCCGGCGGCGGCGACCAGGTCTTCTTCCAGGGCCACGCCTCCCCCGGCATGTACGCCCGCGCTTTCATGGAAGGCCGCCTCAGCGAAGAGGATCTGGACGGTTTCCGCCAGGAGAAGTCCAAGGAAGGGCATGCGCTCTCCTCCTACCCGCACCCCCGCCTGATGCCCCACTTCTGGGAGTTCCCCACGGTCTCCATGGGCATCGGCCCCATGAACGCCATCTATCAGGCACAGGCGAACCGCTACCTCCAGGACCGCGGCCTCAAGGACACCAGTGACCAGCAGGTCTGGGCCTTCCTGGGCGACGGCGAGATGGACGAGCCGGAAAGCCGCGGCCTGCTCCAGCTCGCCGCCAACGAAGGCCTGGACAACCTCAACTTCGTCATCAACTGCAACCTCCAGCGCCTGGACGGACCCGTCCGCGGCAACGGCAAGATCATGCAGGAACTCGAAGCGTTCTTCCGCGGCGCCGGCTGGAACGTCATCAAGGTCGTCTGGGGCCGCGAGTGGGACGGCCTCCTGTCCAAGGACACCGACGGTTCGCTGGTCAACATCATGAATGACACGGTGGACGGCGACTACCAGACCTTCAAGGCCGAGAACGGCGCCTTCATCCGCGAGCACTTCTTCGGCCGCAGCGCCCAGACGAAGGAGCTGGTGTCCGATCTGAGCGATGACCAGATCTGGAACCTCAAGCGCGGTGGCCACGACTACCGCAAGGTCTACGCCGCCTACAAGGCAGCCACCGAGTTCAAGGGCAAGCCGACGGTCATCCTGGCCAAGACGGTCAAGGGCTACGGCCTGGGGGCGCACTTCGAAGCCCGGAACGCCACGCACCAGATGAAGAAGCTGACCATGGAGGACCTCAAGGCCTTCCGCGATCTGCTCCGCATCCCGGTCAGCGACGAGGTCCTGGAGAAGGACCTCTACCGTCCGCCGTACTACCACCCGGGCATGGACGCTCCGGAGATCAAGTACATGATGGAGCGCCGTGGGGCTCTGGGTGGTTCCGTGCCGGAACGCCGCCCGGATCACGTCCCGGTGGAGCTGCCGGAAGCCAAGTCCTACGAGATCGCCAAGAAGGGCTCCGGCAAGCAGAAGGCCGCCACCACCATGGCGTTCGTCCGCATGCTCAAGGACCTGCTCAGGGACAAGAACTTCGGCAGCCGCCTGGTTCCCGTGGTCCCGGATGAGTCCCGGACCTTCGGCATGGACGCCTTCTTCCCCACCGCCAAGATCTACAACCCCAAGGGGCAGAACTACCTGTCCGTGGACCGAGAACTGGTCCTGGCGTACAAGGAATCCCCGCTCGGTCAGCTGATCCACCCGGGCATCAACGAGGCCGGCGCCGTCGCAGCCTTCACCGCCGCGGGCACCGCCTATGCCACCCATGGCCAGCCCCTGGTCCCGATCTACGTGTTCTACTCGATGTTCGGGTTCCAGCGCACCGGCGACTCCTTCTGGGCCGCCGCGGACCAGATGACCCGCGGTTTCATCATCGGCGCCACCGCCGGACGCACCACCTTGACCGGTGAAGGCCTCCAGCACGCCGACGGCCACTCGCCGCTGCTCGCGAGCACCAACCCCGCCGTCGTGACCTACGACCCGGCCTACGGCTACGAGATCGCCCACATCTTCCGTGACGGTCTGGAGCGCATGTACGGCCCGGACAGCACCGACCGGAACCTCATGTACTACCTGACGGTGTACAACGAGCCGATCACCCAGCCGGCCGAGCCGGAGAACCTGGACGTCGAGGGCGTGCTCAAGGGCATCCACAAGATCTCCACCGCGGAGAACGCCGACGGCAAGCCCCGAGCCCAGATCCTGGCCTCCGGCGTCTCCGTTCCGTGGGCCCTGGACGCACAGCGCATCCTGTCCGAGGACTGGGGCGTGGCTGCGGACGTCTGGAGCGTCACCAGCTGGAACGAGCTGCGCCGCGACGGTCTGGCCGCCGAGGAACAGGGCTTCCTGAACCCGGGCCAGGAGCCGCGTCTGCCGTTCGTCACCCGTCAGCTGGAAGGTGCCGAAGGCCCCGTCGTGGCCGTCTCGGACTACATGAAGGCCGTGCCGGACCAGATCCGCCAGTTCATCCCGAACGACTACGGCGTGCTCGGCGCGGACGGCTTCGGCTTCTCCGACACCCGCCAGGCGGCGCGCCGCTTCTTCAAGAACGACACCCACTCCGTGGTGGTGAAGACCCTGCAGATGCTCGCCCGCCAGGGCAAGGTGGACGCCCAGGCTCCGGCCCAGGCGATCGAGAAGTACCGTCTGCTGGACGTCACCGCCGGGACCACGGGTGGTGCGGGCGGCGACGCCTGAGCCACTCCCCCGAGGTGACAGTTGAGGCCCGTATCCTTGCCGGATACGGGCCTCAACTGTCATCTCGCGAAGGGCGGGCGGTGCTCAGTCGTCCCGTGAGCCCAGCTGGAGCGCATAGGAGAGCGTGATGGCGATGCTGTCGAACACGGGGATGCCCAGTTCGGCTTCCAGGAGCGGAGCCACGAACGCCCCGTTCAGATTGGTGCAGAGGATCATCGCGGCATCGGCACCGGGCGCCACGGCACGGACCTCCCGGGCCAGATCCGCCTCCGGGACGCAGGAGAACCCCTGATTGTCCTGGATCCCCAGATGTGATTCGGCCACCACCTCGATGCCCACCGACGCATACTCACGGGCGATCTCCGCGTTGACCTCGGCGCTGTATGGAGTGACCAGGCCCAGCCTCTTCACCCCGTGCATCCGACAGGACTCCAGCAGTGCCAGCGTGGAGGTGCCGGCGGGAACGCCACAGATCCGTGAAAGCTCCGCGCTGAGTTCCTCGTCGCGCCGGATGCCCAGCCAGGAACCGCTGCTGCCGTTCCACATGATGACCTCAACCTCGGCGTCGGCCAGCTGCCGGGCGGCCTGGGCCATCCCTTCGCCTCCGAAGGCGGTGGTGAACGACGGCGCCGCGATGTCCACGCGCGCGAAATGGACTGTCACGTCCGGGGCTTCCTCCAGGAGCCGGTAGGTGACCGGCTCCGCCCAGGTGTTGGATGACGCCACGATCATCCCGATCCGCAATCTCTCCTGCACCGGCCGGCCTCCTTGTTCCACCGATTCCTTCCCAGACGGGTCCGCCTGAGGCAAGTGTGCCCGGCCGTTTCCGGCCGGGCACACGCTTCCCGGTGTCTGTCCCGGGGACTAAAGCCCCGGTCCGGGGTCCAGCTGGGCCAGCAATTTGGCCATGCGCATCCGGGTGATCAGGTCCACCTGTTCCCGGGACGTCCGCAGTTCCCGGGCGGGATCCGCTTCCAGCCGCTCCTTCATGGCCTTCAGCACTTCCGCACTGCTCCGGCCCGTGGCCGCGATGACGAAGGTGTAGCCGAAGCGGTCACGGTATTTCAGGCCCGTGCTCACCAGTTCATCCTTCACCGCCTCGGCGGAGGAATGGATGGCCGACTCCTCCTGACGTGACCAGGACGCGGCCCGGGAATCCCCGCCACGGTCCACTGCGATGGGCGGGAACCGGGAGAGCACCTCGGGCAGATTCGCATCCGGAATGGCCTGCGTCGCCTGGCCTGCGGCGTCCTGGGCCTCCTGTTCCGAACCGTAGGGCCGCCCGGCGACCACCCCTGCGGCCCAGTCGGGCCAGGGGCAGCAGCTCGCCACGGCGTCCGCCGCCTCTGCCTCGCTCAGGGCGTTGAAGACGTCCAGCCCGCTGTTTCCGGAGTCCGGCCCGCTCATCGCGTCGAGACCTTCCGCGAACTTTCCACGGTCTCCCGGCACAGGGTCTCCGCCTGTTCCGGCGTGAGCCAGCGCGGGTAGCCGTCGATCGCGTCGACGGCCCCGTTGAGAGCCCGGTACACCCTCTCCACCTCCTCCGGGGAGAGTTCCAGCCCGGAGTTCGCGGCGAGCTGCCGCACCATGGCCCGGGTGCTGAGACGGTCCCAGACCCAGCGGATGTCCGCGCCGACCACGTCCGCATGGACGCAGCCGGAGATCGGCGGGAAGGCCCGGACCCCGTCCCTCAGGCAGGCGAGGACATCGGCCGTGGTGCTCTTGAGATAGGCGTAGCCGCCGGTCACCGGCTTCAGCGCGGGGTTGGGTATCCCGGTCTCCCGCGCCACCAGATCGGACAGGCCCTGAAGACCCTGCAGATCGATGCCGGTGTCCACCCCGTAGAGGATCTCCAGGCTGGTGGCCACCTCTTCCAGCGGCGGGAATCCGCAGCGGTAGGAGACTCCGTTGACCGAGACGTCCGGGCCGGCGCCGGCCGCCGCGGCGGCGATGGCCCCGGCGGTGCCCAGCCCGAAGTCGTCGTGGACATGCATGGTCAGTGGCACCTCCGTGGTCAGGCTGGACCGGAAGCGCCGGATGAACACCCGCATGGCCTCGGGGCTGAGGCTGCTGGTGGAGTCCATCAGATCGATCCTCCGGGCACCGAGCGCCACGGCCTCATTGGCCACCCTGACCATGCTCCCGAAGTCCCGGCGCCCCGCTTGCGCGAGGGTCACCGTCCAGGCGAGACCGCACGACGACGCGTACCCGACCACGTCTTCGAGCTGCCGCAGCTGCCGCGCCTCGCTTTCGGCGGACGTGGCTTCCACGATCCCGGGGGCGATGACCTTGGCGCCGAGGGACAGCAGGAGGTCCACCGTGGAGCGCGGGTTCAGGCGTGGTTCGCCGTCACCGTTGCCCAGCAGCGTGTCCGCGTAGACGTTGCTGGTGAAGGAGAACCCTCCGGCCAGGACCTCACGCACCAGTTCCAGTTCGCGGGCGTTTGGGACGTCGTCGCCCCACCAGTCGAGGTTCAGGCTCTCGTCCCGGACCCCGATGTCCTCCAGCGCCTGGGCGATGCGGAGGAAGCCGTCGATCGTGGTGGTGGCTCCGGCCGTGTAGTTGGTCTTGCGAAGGGTGCTGTCGATCAGCCCGAGGGGCCGCGGGAAATCGAAATCCCGGGTGACCTCCTCCTCGAAGTTGACCGGGCTGACCCAGTGACTGCCTTCAACGCGGAATTCGCGATGGGGGTTGAACATCTGTCCTCCTTACTGGGGGCCGTGCCCCGCGGAAGCACCGGCTTCCACGGGGCTGTGCAGGGGGAAACCGGCGGCATCGATGATGGACCGGGCCATCCGGGCCCCGGTCCTGATGCACTCCACGGCTTCCTGGTACTCATAGGGCTGGGTCAGGTACTCCCGCCAGCCGGGCAGTTCCCGGGCGGCCACGCGCTGCTCATAGCGGTGGACCATGTCCAGGTAGGCCGCCAGTTCCTCGACCGTCAGATCGGGGTGGCCCACCAGGAACTCCGGGTGGAACGCCTCGATGACCCTGGGCCTCGGGCTCGGTGCCTTGTCGAGATACGACTGGGGATTCTCGATGGTCACGTTGATCGTCGGGTTCGCCGCGATGATCACGGGCAGGACCGATGCGAAGTCGACCACGCCCTCACCGTAGGGCCGCAGCTGGTGGACCAGCCCGCCGTCGTCGTGCGCCACATAGGCGTCCTTGAGATGGGTCTGCCGGACGTACGGCGCCACGCGCCGGGCCGCGAACAGCGGGTGCTCCATGCGCTGCAGGACGTTCGCCGTGTCGAAGACGATGCCGGTGGAATCCGGCCCCACCTCCTCCACCAGGCGGACCAGCTCGAAGCTGGTCACCTCCTCATGGGTCTCCAGGTTGAGGTGGATCCCCAGGTCACGCGCTATGGGCGCAAGCCGCTTGAGGAACTTCGCGGTGGCGGCCAGCTGGTCGCTCCAGTCCGTGTCCGTCCGGAAGCGGTCATAGGCGAACCGCCCGAAGTAGGCGCCCTTGAAGTTCGCGGTCGCCACCCACAGCTCCCGGCAGTCGATGGCGGCGCAGGCCTCCATCATGCGGCGGAAACCCAGCACGATGTCCCCGTCCCCGATCGCCCTCAGCTCCGGGGCTTCGGGGTTGGCGTAGGGGTTCACCTTGCCCAGGCCGGTCTCCAGATAGAGATCCAGCTCGTCCGCGCGCTGGCGGATCTCCCGCAGCTCGCCCGGGTCCAGCGTGGGGCTCATGTCCAGCACGGTGCGGAAGAACAGCCCGTCCATGCCCAGCTCATGAGCGTGGGAGACGGTCGCCAGAGGGCCGCGCTTGGCCGACTCCGGGATCTTCTTCCCATCGACCCCGACGCGCACCGCATGAACCGGGACGGTGCCCGGGGAACCATTGACGACGTCGGACATCACGCCACCTCTTCCTGGAGTCGTTCCAGCGCCCGCTGGCGGGCGATGGCCGGGTTGGGATTGGGCACCGCCGCCAGGAGCGCCTTCGTGTAGGGATGGACCGGTGAGGCCAGCACTTGTTCGGAGGGCCCCTCCTCCACGATCTGGCCCGTCTGGATGACGGCCACCTGGGAACAGATCTGCCGCACCACGGCGAGGTCGTGGGCGATGAACAGCACCGTGAACCCCAGTTCCTCCTGCATGTCCTGCAACAGGTTCAGCACCTGGGCCTGAACGGAGACGTCCAGGGCGGACACGGGCTCGTCGCACACCAGCAGCTTCGGGCCCACGGCGAGCGCCCGGGCGATGGCGATGCGCTGGCGCTGACCGCCGGAGAAGGACCGGGGGTACCGCTCCAGATCGCGCTCGCTCAGGCCCACCATGGTGAGCAGCTCCGCCACCCGTTCGCGTCGTCGGGTCCGGTCCGGCGCCAGCTTGTGGACCAGAAGCCCCTCGCCCACCAGCTGTTCCACGGTCATGCGTGGGTTCAGGCTCGACGTGGGGTCCTGGAAGACGAACTGGACCTCCCGGCGGATGCGCTTGAGCGTTTCGCCCTTCGCCTCCGGGATGTTGATGCCGTCATAGGTGATGGTCCCACTGGTGGGTTTCTCCAGGCCCATGATGCTCTTGATGATGGTGGTCTTGCCCGAACCGGACTCTCCCACCAGGCCCGTGATGGTCCCGGCCTCTACCGTGAGGTTGATGTCCCGGAGAGCCTTCACGGGCTCCCGTCCGAGTGCGTGGAAGGTCTTGCAGACATCCCGCAGTTCAAGCAGGCTCATGATCCCTGCTCCTTTCCGGCGACGGGGTACAGGTGGCAGGCCACCACCCCGCCTTCTGGCGAGGGCCGGAGCTCCGGCAGCTTCTCCCGGCAGAGATCGAAGGCCTGCGAGCAGCGCGGGTTGAAGGCGCAGCCCGTGGGCCGGTTGGCCGGGTGGGGCGGTGCGCCGGCGATGGTCAGCAGGCGCGGGACCGTCTGGTCGATGCGCGGCACGGCCTGGAGCAGACCCTGGGTGTAGGGGTGCGCAGGATGCGTGAACAGCGCGTCCACGGAGGCCTCGTCCACCTTGCGTCCGGAGTACATGACCGCCACACGGTCCGTGAAGCCGGCCACAGTGCCGAGGTCATGGGTGATGAGGAGCACCGCCAGGCCACGTTCCTTGGACACCTTGTCCATCAGGGTGAGCACCTGTTCCTGGACACGGACGTCCAGGGCTGTGGTGGGTTCGTCCGCGATGATGAGGGATGGATCGGAGATGAGGGCCATCGCCAGCACCACTCTCTGGCGCATACCGCCGGAGAACTCGTGCGGGTAGGCCTTCATCCGGGTGGCGGCGTTGGCCACACCGAGCTCTTCCAGCACGGCCATGGCCCGGCGTTCGGCCTCCGTGCGGCTGACCCCGGCGATCCTCAGCGGTTCCATCACCTGTTCGCCGATGGTCATGAGCGGGTTCAGGGCACCCATGGGGTCCTGGAAGACCATGCCGATCTTGTGGCCACGGACGGCGACCATCTGCTTCTCAGGAAGTTTCAGGAGGTCCTGCCCCTGGAAATCGATGCTGCCGGAGAGCCGGAAGTCCGGATCCAGGCGCATGATGGAACGCGCCGTGACGGACTTTCCGGAGCCGGATTCGCCCACCAGGGCCACCCGGTCGCCGGGGGACATGTCCAGGCTGAAGCGGTCCACCAGACGTACGGTGCTGTCCTTGGTCCCCGCATCGATGGTGAGGTCCCGGATGGAGAGCAGTGTGGTGGGGTCGGGACGGCGTCCGTCGGACTGCCGCACCGGGGAGTTGGTCAAAGTGTTCATGGTTCCGGTCCTCACCGTTTGCGAAGTGCGGGATTGAAGCGGACCTGGAGGATGTCACCCAGGAGGCCGAAGGCGGTGGCCGTGATGGCGATGGCGATACCAGGTGCGAAGGCCGCCCACGGGGCGGTGGCGATGACGCCCTTGGCGCTGGTCACCATGGCGCCCCATTCCGCGCTCGGGGGCTGTGCACCCACGCCCACGAAGGAGAGGCCACCGAGGATCAGGATGGTGTTGCCGACGTCGCCGGCCCATTTGACCACCAGCACGTCCAGCGAGTTGGGGAGCACGTGCCGGAGCATGAGACGGGTCCGGGAGACGCCCAGGACCCGGGCGTTCTCGACGAAGGCCTGGCTCATGGTCTCCTTCATGACACCGCGCAGCACGCGGGCCGTGACGGGCCAGCCGGTGAGGATCATGGCGATGATGGCCGAGTTGAGGCTCGGGCCCAGCGCCGCGGCGACACCGAGGGCGAAGATGATGGGCGGGAAGGCCAGGGCCGCATCGACGATGCGCATGAGGACTTCATCCGCCCACTTGCCGCCCAGCGTGGCCAGGGTGGCCACGATGACACCGACCAGGGAGAAGCCGGTGACGATGGCGACGGCGGACAGCAGTGAGGACTGTGCTCCGGCGATGATGCGCCAGAAGACGTCGCGGCCCTGTTCATCGGTGCCCAGCCAGTGCTGGGCGCTGGGTGGCGACAGAGCGCTCAGGATGTCCGAGCGGTAGACCTGGTCCTCGGGGGCGATCAGAGGGCCGACGATCGCCAGGAGCAGCAGGAGCGCCACCACCATGGGGACCAGCAGCTGGACACCGGAGATGCCGGTGACGGAACGGAGCCAGTTGCGTCGCTCCGGGGCGAACTTGGGGAGAGTTGTAGCCATGGGGCTCAGGCTCCTAACTTAACTGTCCGGCCCGCAGACGCGGGTCGCGGATCAATTGCAGGACATCGACGACGAAGTTGGAGACGACCACCAGGGTGCCGATCACCAACACCCCGCCGAGGACGGCGAAGGTGTCCTTCTGGCTGACGGCGTTGGTCAGGTAGGAACCGATTCCCACCAGGCCGAACACCGACTCCACCAGGACCGCCGCGCCGACCATGGCGCCGAACTGGATGCCCACCAGGGTGATGGAGGGGCCGATCGCGTTGGGGAGCACGTGCTGCATGACCAGCTGACGCTGGGGCACGCCCTTCGCCCGGGCCACCGTGAGGTGTTCGCGGGCCAGGACCTGGATGAGCTCCGCACGCAGCATCCTGTAGAGCTGCGCGCCGAACGGGAGGGCCAGGACCACGGCCGGCAGGATGAGGTGCTGGAGACCGTCCCAGGCGGCCAGGGGGTTCCCGGCCAGGAGGGAATCCAGCACCACGGAACCGGTCTTGGTGGGGACGTTCATGCTGCGGGACAGGCGCCCCGAGATGGGGAACAGCTGGGCCTTGGTCCCCAGGCCGTACTGCAGGAGCAGTGCGAGCCAGAAGGTGGGGAGGCCCGCGCTGACGATCACGAGGAGCTTGACGGTGAAGTCGGTCCTGCCGTCCCGGTGGAGGGCTGAGACGGTGGCCAGCGGGGTGACCACGGTCACCACGATGATCACCGCCAGCAGTACCAGTTCGATGGTCTGAGGAAGCACCTGCTGGATGCCCTGCGTCACGGAGACGTGTGTGGTGATCGACGTCCCCAGGTCCCCGTGCATCAGGCGGCCGATGAAGGCCACGAACTGCACGGGGAGCGGCTGGTCGAAGCCCAGGCTGTGGCGGATGGCCTCCACCTGTTCCGGTGAGGCGTTCTCACCGGCGGCCACTCGTGCTTCGTCACCGGGGATGAGCTTGACCATCATGAAGACGAAAGCGCTCAGGCCCACCAGGGTGACGAAGGACGAGGCGGCCTTCCTCAGGAGGAAGACGGCTGTCTGCCGTTTCGGATTGTTGGCCACGGCGATTACCCCACGCGGACGTTGAAGAAGGACATCGGGGTGGCGGACCAGTCGAAGACGACGCCCTTGAGATCCTTGCGGTAGCCGACCGGGAACGTCACCTGGTACAGGTTCGCGGACACGGAGTCAGCGGCCACCTGGGTCTCGACCTGCTTGTAGAGCTCGCAGCGCTTGGCCGCATCGGAGATGGTCCGGGCCTGGGCCAGGAGCGCGTCCACCTTGGGGTTGGAGTACGCACCCTTGTTGGTGCTGCCGATGTTCTTGGAGTTGTAGAGCTTGTCCAGGCTGGCGCCGGGGTCCGGTGTCAGGATGTAGTCGTTCAGCAGCATCATCGACGGGATGGTGGACGGGCTGGAGAGCGTCTTCAGGTAGTCCGGGTAGGCGATCGGCACCAGGTTGACGGTCACGCCCAGGTCCTTGAGGTTGGACTGGAAGAGCGTGGCCAGCTGGGTCTGCACGGAGTCCACGGACTGGTAGCGGAGTTCCAGGGCCTGGGAACCGAGGCCGGCCAGCAGCTGCTTGGCCTTGTCCTTGTCCTGAGCCGAGGGAGCGGAGTTCTCCGGGCGGCAGGTGAAGGCGTCGGACACGGTGCCGGAGGAGACGGAACCGTTGCCGTTGAGGATCTTCTGGAAACCGCCGGCGTAGTCGAAGGCCAGCTTGAGCCCTTCACGGATCTGCGGATTGGCGGTGGCACCGGTGGAGGTGTTGAAGAACAGCTGCGTCTGGCCCGAGGTCTTGAGGAACGCGACGTCGATGTTCTGCTGGTCCTTCAGAGCCGCGGCGTCCACTGCGGAGACGCCGAAGGCGACGTCCACGTTGCCGGCCTTCAGTTCGTCGCGTTCCGTGGCGCTCTCATCGATGCGGCGGAACACCATCTGCGTGGGGCGCTTCTCATCGAAGCCCCAGTACTTGTCGTAGCGGGCCACCGTGGTACCGTCCGCCGAGGAGGTGCCGGTGCCCTGGTAGGGGCCGCTGCCCGCTTCGTGGGACTGCAGCCAGCCCTGGGCGTCGTCGGTCCCGGCGTTCTTGGACACCAGATCGGCTTCCAGGATGTAGACGTTCGCCAGGCCGTTGATGAAGAAGGCGTTGGGTTCCTTCAGGTTGACCACCACGTGCTTGTCGTCCACCACCGTGGTGGAGGCGTAGCCCTGCAGCTGGGACGCGATGCCCTGGCCGAGCCGGACGTAGCGGTCCAGGCTGAACTTGACGTCCTTGCCGGTCAGGGGCGTGCCGTCGTGGAAGGTCACGTTGTCACGGAGGGTGAAGGAGACGGACTTGGCGTCGGGCGCCGCCTTGAACTCGGTGGCCAGCGCGCCGACCATGTTGTTCTTGTCGTCGAACTTGATCAGCGGCTCGTAGAGGATGTTGTCGACCATGTTGGTCTGGGCGTAATCCGAGCGCAGCGGGTCCATGGTGTTGAACTCGTGCTTGAAGGCCACCACGATCGAGGATGAGCCGCCGCTGGCTGCGCCGCCTGCGGATCCTCCGGAGCTGCCACCCGCCGTGCAGGCGGTGAGCATGGAGGCGAGCAGGGGGACGGTCAGGATGGCCATGCGCGTGGAGGGCTTGAAATGGCGCGGATTGATGTTCATTTGGGGGCTCCTGGAATTCAAGAGGGGATGACGTGGGTACCGGGGCATGGCGGAGCCTCAGACATGGCGTCGCCAAGGACGCGACGCCTCGATGGAGGCTCGCGTGGACCCGGAGGGTGCTGGGGAGTCGCTGAAGGATCAGCGGAGGGGCCGCCGGGCGGGTGCCGCCGGCAGCTTAAAAGGGGTGTGGCTTGTGACCTGAGAGGATGAGTCGGTGCGGGAGCGTCAGAGGTCCCAGAGTCCGCGTGGGGACTCAGTGATCCATTCGGCCCCGTTTTCCGTGATCAGTGCCATGTCGCCAGCGACGACGCAGCCCAATCCGGGAACGGTGAAGTTCGGGTGAACTTCAATGACCATGTTCGGCTCGATCACGACGCCTTGGGCGTCATGGGACTTGTCTCGCAGGGGATTCAGGTCTCGGGCCATTCCGGGTTCCACGTAGCTGAGGCCGAGGCCGTGGCAGCTCTGGAAGCGGAAGGGGTCGCTTTCGCGTGAATACGGGGCGTGCTCTTCGAACATCGCCTCGATCACGTCGATCACGCGGTGAAGGGGTTCTCCAGGACGCATGGCCGCGAGGGCCGCATCCTGGATGGTGAGAAGGACTTCCGCAGTCTCCACCAGCTGCTTGCTGGCGGTCCCGCGGACGCCCATCCTGAGGCACTGCCCGAAGTAGCCTTCGTAGGCAGTGGTGGTGCCCATCTGGACGCGGTCCGCAGGACCGACGGCCGGAGGGAGCTCCATGAACTCGAAATAGGTGGTGGATGGCGCTTCCCCGACGGACAGCCAGCAGTTGGCCACGTCCGCTCCGAGAAGACGCCCTGTGTATTCGATCTCCGCCACGATCGACGGCCCGGAGGCCCCCGGCCTGCCGGCCTCGGCCATGCCGGCCGCGACCATCGCGTCTGAGATCTTCGCCGAGATGCGGAGCATCTCGACTTCTTCGGGTGTCCTGGTCAGCCGCAAGCGGTCCAGGACGTTTTCCGCTTCGACGGTCTCGAAACCGCTGAACTGTTCGACGACGGCCTGGTAGGCCGCATGGTTCAGTTCTTCGGTCCCGACCACGCCGATGCGGGCGCCGCGCGCGATCCCCGCGTCCGTGAGGATCTTGGCAGCGGCACCGGGGTGGAGCCGCTGTTCGCCCACCTGGACGACGTCACCCAGCCAGGACGAGCGCTGCCGGAACTCCCGGCTTTCATGCACGCCGAAGGTCAGGATGGACGCCGAGCCGGACGCGGTGAGCACCACGGTGGACGGGGTGGGCTTCGAGGCGAAGCCCGCCAGGTACTGGACATAGCCGGCGGTCTTGGTGCGGGACCCCAGGGAACGGGGGCTCGCGAAGACCACCAGCGCATCGATTCCCCGCTGGTCCAGGGCTGCGCGGACCTTGCGGATCCGCTCCTCGAGGACGGTGACGGGGATGTGGGAGGTGAAACGTTCACCGCGGGTCCGGCTCGTGGAGCGCAGGCCCTGGACGGAGGTCATTCTCCACCGTCCGCGATGAGTGCGAGGGGTGAGAGGGTGATGCCGTTTCCGGCGATCAGTGATGGAGAGGAAAGCGATGCGGACATCGTTCCCACCTCCGACGATGCCGAACTCGCCTTCGGCATCGCAACGTCTGAAATGTTCATGATTCAGAACCGATCTGTCTTCATTGACGCCCCGATTGGTGGGGTGGAATCAATGTAGATCCGGTCACATTCTTCCGCAAGAGAAAATCAAACTTTCGCGGTGCGGAAACCTCAGCTACCCTGCCGCAGGCGGGGCCTGGAGGTCCGAAAACCCCGGAGATTCGCGGGATCCCAAACCGCCGGCAATGGCCGGCCCGCTTCACGAGCTCTCAAATGAGTCAATTGTTACTATCCGCGAAACGGATGGAATACCTTTCCCAAGCCTGCGGTCCCCTCGCCGGCACCCTCCGGAAGCCCGCGCGAAGACTCCACAGAACACCTCCGAAAAACCAGCCGACCGGCTTGCTCCGAGCCTCCCGCAGGAACGAATGAAAACCGCGTGTTTCCGGGCCGTGAGCGCCCAGACCGGGCCGTTCCGCCAGCACGACGCCGCACCGGGCCCCGGCACCCTCCACGGGCCTTCCGCGGCCCCCTCCGCCAGTCTCCGTCAAGCCGCTCCCACCGGCCATCCCCCGCACTCCCCGAAATTTCTGTATACGATTTTTCGGCACCCCAAACCCATTTCAGGAACCTCGGCCCGAAGCGGCGCTTCCCGGCTCCCACGGGGCTACAGTTTCACCATGGAGCAGGTATCACCCACCACGGCAGTCCTCCTCGCAGCGGGCGCGGGAACCCGCCTGGGCCGCGGCCCCAAGGCCCTCCTCCCCCGCGACGGCGGCCCCCTGGTGGATCACCTCACGCAGGTGCTGCGCGACGGCGGCTGCTCCGGCGTCGTCGTCGTGCTCGGCGCCGAGGCTGACCGGGTGCGCGAGGAGGCCGCGCTGGAAGGCTGCACACTGGTGCTCAACGACGGCTGGGACAGCGGCATGGGCGGCTCCCTGGTACAGGGCCTCGCGGCCGTGCCGGAAGGGAACAACGCCCTCGTGGCCCTGGTCGACCAGCCCGGTCTGAACGCCCGGACGGTACGTGCGGTCCTCTCCGGCCATTTCCCCGGCCACGCGACCGCCGCCGCCTACCCCGATGCGGACGGCGCGCTGCGACGCGGTCACCCCGTGCTTTTCGACGCCACCATGCTGGCCCAGGTGGCCGGCTCCGCCGAGGGCGACGAGGGTGCGCGGCGCTTCCTCCAGGCCCACCCCGGCCTGCTGAATCTGGTGGACTGCGGCGCCTGGGGCGACGGGCGGGATGTGGACACCGAAGAGGACCTCCCCCTGCTCGACGCCTGAACCCGGCCCGACCGTGGCCGCACCATCCCTCAGTCGTTGAAGGGGTCCTTGAACGCCCGGTGCCCGGAACCTCAGGTTCCGGGCACCGGGCGTTCCGGCCCGCCGAACTCAGGCGAGCGTCAGACCCGCCTCCTTGAGCCCCAGGTAGATGGCGTCCTGAGACAACGGCAGCTCGGCGAAGCGCACACCCGTGGCATCCCGCAGGGCGTTGGCCAGCGCGGGCGCCACCGGATTGAACGGGCTCTCGCTCATGGACTTGGCGCCCAGAGGACCCGTGGAGTCCTCCGTCCTGGCGAAGTAGACCTCGCTGCGGGGCGTGTCCGCGAAGGTGGGGATGTGGTACTGCCGCAGGATGTCCGTGTAGACGCGGCCTGTCTGGTCGATCCGCACGGCCTCGTACAGCGCCGCACCCAGGGCCTGCGCGATGCCGCCCTCCACCTGGCCCCGGCACTGGCGCGGATTGACCACCTTGCCCGCATCGGCCGCCTGCACGCTCTGCAGGATGCGGATCTCGCCCGTCACACGGCTGACGGCCACCCGGAAGCCGTGGACGTTGAAGGCGATGGAGCGAGGAGTGCCGCCCCATTCGCCATCCACCACCAGGGACAGCCCACGCTCCACGGCGGCGGCGTGCAGGCGCGGAAGGCTCACCGTCCCGCGCGGGTGGGCGACGCCGTCGGGCCCCAGAAGGCACTCCTCCAGCGGAGCATCCAGCAATTCCGCCCCCAGGGTGCGCAGGCGCCCGGCGAGCTCCGTGGACGCCGCCAGGGTGGCCTTGCCGGCCACCACGGTACCGGTGGAACCGAAAGCCCCGGTGTCATGGCGGGTGTTGGCGGTGTCGGCCTGCCGGTAGTCGACGGCCTCGGTGCTGGTGCCGAGCGCCTCGGCGGCCAGCTGGGTGTGCACCGTGGTGGTGCCGTTGCCGAACTCGGCCGTGCCGAACTCCACCAGGTACCGGCCGTCCGCGCCGAGCGAGACCCGGCTGTGCGCGAAGTGGCCGCGCGGCGGGACGGTGTCGATCATGGAGAGCGCACTGCCCTCACCCACCAGCCATTCCTCACCGAGTTCAGGGAGCAGACCCGCGGCCTGCGCTTCCGCCTCCCGGACCACGCCCCGGCGCAGTGCGTCCTCAGCCAGCCGGATGCACTGGTCCAGACCATAGCTGCCGTAGAGGACGTCCTCCTCCGGCTCGCTGTGGGAGGACAGCATGGGGTCACCCTTCCGGACCATGTTCCTGCGCCGGAACTCCCAGGGGTCCAGGCCGATGCCGTGCGCCAGCTCATCCATGGCGGACTCCACGGCGAAGATCATCTGACTGAGCCCATAGCCGCGGAAAGCCCCGGCGGGCATGGTGTGGGTGTAGACGGCCTGCGCGTCCAGGCGCTTGTTCGCACAGTTGTAAACCGCCACGGACTCGCCGCAGCCGTGGAACATGACGCCCGGGCCGTGGTTGCCGTAGGCCCCCGTGTTGGTGAGCACGTTCAGCTGGAGCGCCGTCAGCGTGCCGTCCTTGCGGGCCGCCGCCTTGAGTTTCATGTGGAAGGGGTGGCGGGTGGTGGTGGCGGTGAACTGCTCGGTGCGGGTGAATTCGAGCTGCACCGGGACACCCAGCTCCAAGGTGGCCAGTGCGGCGAGATCCTCGGTGATGACCTCCTGTTTGCCGCCGAAGCCACCACCCACGCGGCCCGTGAAGACCCGGACGGATTCACGGGGACGGCTGAAGATCCGGGCCAGGGTGCGCTGGGCCAGGAACGGGACCTGGGTGGAGGAGCGGACGGTCAGCACGCCGTCCTCCACCCACGCGATGGAGCAATGGGTCTCCAGGGCCACATGCTGGACCCGGTGCGTGCGGTACTCCTTCTCGTGCACGAAGTCCGCCGAGGCGAAGGCCGCATCCACGTCCCCCAGCTCGGAGTGCAGCTCGGCGAGCACATTGTCCTGAGGCCTGGAGATGCGGGCGACGGCGCCGTCCTTCTCCCCGTGCACCTTCGGCGCCTGAGGCAGGATGGCCTCCTCCGGTGTGAAGACTGCCGGCAGCACCTCGTAGTCCACCAGGAGCGCACGCACACCGGCCTCGGCGGCCTGCACTGAATCGGCCACCACGGCGGCCACACGCTGGCCGATGAACCGGACCACGGTGTCCAGCATGCGGGTGTCATCCGGGTCGTCCTCCACCAGTTCGTGCTGAGCCGTGGAGTAGTACAGGTCCGGGACGTCCGCCGAGGTGAAGACCCGCACCACACCGGGCACCTGGAGCGCCGCGGAGGTGTCGATGGACAGGATGCGGGCGTGGGCGTGCGGCGAGCGCAGCAGTTTCATGTGCAGCAGGCCCGGGAAATCCTCCGGGTCCGTGTCCAGCGTGTACTTCACGGAACCGGTGACCACTCCAGGACCGGCGGGGGCGGGGACGTTGTCGCCCATGCCTCCGCTGTGGCCCCGGTTCTCGGCCTCGGCGTCGCCGCGGATGGCGTCCTCGATGGCACGGTAGCCCGTGCAACGGCAGAGATTGCCCTTGAGATTCCGGGGCAGGTCCTGCTTCTGTTCCTCCGTGAAGGTGGCGCTCGTCATGATCATGCCCGCGGTGCAGAAGCCGCACTGGAAGCCCTGGGTCTCCAGGAACTGGCGCTGCATGGGGTGCAGCCGGTCCGGCTCAGAGGAGGACGCGCCGTCGTGGTCGCCGTGCTCGGCGTGTGAGCAGCTGGCGGCGAGCCCCTCGATAGTGGTCACCGCGTGCCCGCCGGCCAGCGCAGCCGGGTAGATGCACGAGTGCACAGGCTTGCCGTCCACGTGGACCGTGCAGGCGCCGCAGTCGCCGCCGTCGCAGCCCTTCTTCACACCGGTGTTGCCCTGCTCGCGCAGGAAGGTGCGGAGGCACTGCCCGGCGCGTGGCTCGGCCGCGGCCGGGGCGCCGTTGATGACGACCCGCTGTTCGCGCTCCGTCCCCTCCGCTGAATTCGTGGATTCCGAGTGAGTTCGTGGAGCTTGCCCGCGGACTCGACCGGAATCCACGAACTCGACCGGGACGGGCGGCCAGAAGTCACCGGAGACGACGACGGCGGTGGCGCCGTCCGCCGTCGTGCCGCCGTTGAGCGGTTCCCCGCTCAGCTCGGCCAGGATCTCGCGCGCCAGGCGGTGGGTCATGTCCCGCCGCCATTCGGGGAGTCCGTGGATGTCGTCATGCCAGAGCCGGTCCGATACGGCCGCGTCGATGTCGCGGGAGAGCACGGTGGCGTCCGGGAAAGCCTGCGCCCCGGCGTTCCCGGCGTAACGCAGCTGCACCGGCCGCTTCGTGGACGCCGTGATGGTCAGGACGAACGTCCCGTCCTCATCCAGCCGCCCGATCAGCAGCACCCCGGACCGGCCGAGCTTGCTCAGCGAAAGACGCCGGAAAGCCACCCGGGCACGCAGGGCTGCGGCAGGCAGGAACACGCTGCGCAGCAGTTCCCCAGGCGCCAGGACGTTTTCCATCTCCCCGGTCACGAACTCGGCCACGGGCACCCGGCGGGAGGACCCGTCCGGCGAGAGGACCAGGCCCACCCCCTCCAGCCCGGCGGCCAGGGAGATCATAGGACCGGCGGGCAGGGAGGTGCAGATGTTCCCGCCCAGGGTGGACATGTTCCAGATCTTGAAGGACGCCACGAAGGAGTCGCACGCGGGACGGAACAGTGCCAGGCCCGGCCAGTCGACGCGCCCGGCCAGCTCCTCCGGCAAGGCGTAGACCCGGGCCACCGTGCAGTTGGCCGCGAGTTCGAGACCGTCCTCGCGCACCGTGACGGGTTCCCAGCCGGCCTGGTGCAGGCTGAGGAGCCGTTTGAGGGTGCTGCTCCCGTAGGAATACAGGACCGTTCCCCCGGCCAGCCACGCATCCCCCTCGCGCCACTGCGCGGGGTCGGCGGTGGCCACCACCTGCTCGATGGTGTTCATGTCCATGTTGTCCTCCTTACTGCAATGCCCCGGCCGCCGGGACGGTGCTTCGTTGCGCCGTCCCCGCTGCCGGTGGCAGGGTCTTTCAGATGTGCGGGCCACCGGTGGGTGGCCCCTTGGTCAGCTCAGTGGTGGATGGGTCCGCTCCCCCGGGACAGGGAGCGGGAGGCCTCCGGCGCGCCGCGCAGCACGCTCACCAGTTCCGCGGCGATGGAGACCGCCACCTCGGCGGGCGTGACCGCGCCGAGGTCCAGTCCGATGGGCGAGTGCAGCCGCCCCAGAAGGCCTGGTTCCAGTCCCTGGTCCAGGAGCGAAGCCCGGCGCTGCCGGTCGCTGCGGCGCGAACCCAGTGCACCCACATAGGCCAGGTCCAGGCGCAGGCCGGTGAGCAGGAGCGGGATGTCGAACTTGGGGTCGTGGGAGAGCACGCAGAGGATGCTGCGCTCATCCAGCAGACCGCTCTCCGCCTGGCTCGCCAGGTAGCCATGCGGCCAGCTGCGTTCCACGGAATCCGCCGCGGCGAATCGCCCCTGCGCGGCGAAGCTGGGCCGGGCATCGCACAGGGTGACGTGGAAGCCCAGGAGTTTCAGAACCGGGATGAGTGCTTCGGAGAAGTCGTTGGCGCCCACTACCACGGCCCGGGGAGCCGGCAGCCGGCTCTCGATGAACAATTCCACCGGCCGGGCTTCGCCGTCGCCCTCCCAGCAGCCCTGCGGCGGGGCCACCCGGATCAGTCCGGAGAGCCCCTGCCGGATGAGGGGTTCCACCTGGGTCAGGGCCCGTTCCAGGACTTCATCCTGGACCAGCGCGGGTTCAGCCTCCAGACCGAGGAGGCCCACCCAGGCCTCCCGGGGGAGGCTGCGCACCGACGACGGCGCGGGCAGCGCCAGGGCTGCCGCGCCGTCGTCGTCGTTCAGGCGCCTCAGCAGAGCCACCGGAGCGGACGCGAGCGCCAGGCGCTCCGGTGCGCTGAGCCTGCTCAGGTGCACCTCCAGCTCGCCACCGCAGCTGAGCCCGACGGCGAACGCGTCCTCGGCGCTGTAGCCGAAGCGTTCCCTCCGGGCACCGCCGCAGGCCAGGACCTCCTGCGCGGCGGCCACCACGGCGCCCTCGACGCAACCTCCGGAAAGGCTGCCGAGGACACCGCCTCCGGCGGACACGAGCATGGACGTTCCGGCGGGGCGCGGTGTGGAGCCGCTGGTGGCCACGATGGTGGCCACCACCAGATCCTCGCCGTCGCGGGCGGGGGCCCAGTCATCGAAATGCCGTCCGAGTTCCAGCACCGCGCTCCTCCTTCCTTCCATGTTCGAGATGTCACCGGCGCCCATGCGCCGGATGTTCCTGTCAGGATGCCCCCTGAGAGGCGGTTCCCGTCAGACGCCCATCAGCGTGTTGATCGGGCCACGGGCGAAGTAGACCAGGAATCCCGCGGTCACCACCCACATGAGCCAGTGGACCTTCTTGGCCCGCCCGGATGCGGTGGCCACCACGGTCCAGGAGATGAAGCCCGCGCCGATGCCGTTCGCGATCGAGTAGGTCAGCGGCATGGTCACGATGGTCAGGAACGCGGGCAGGGCCACGGAGAACTTGTCCATCCGGATCTCGCGGATCTGGGACATCATGAGGGCGCCCACCACCACGAGCGCACCGGCGGCCACTTCGAGCGGGACCACGGAGGTCAGGGGCGTCAGGAACATCGAGCCGATGAACAGCAGGCCCGTGACGATCGAGGCGAGCCCGGTCCGGGCCCCCTCACCGATGCCGGCGGCGGAGTCGATGTAGACCGTGTTGGACGATCCGCTGTTCAGGCCGCCCGCCACTGCTCCGAAGCCTTCGATGATGAAGGCGCTCTTCAACCGGGGGAAGGTGCCGTCCTTGTGGGACAGGCCCGCGCTCTTCGCCAGGCCCGTCATGGCGCCCATGGCATCGAAGAAGTTGGTGAACACCAGGGTGAAGACCAGCATGGTGGCCGCCAGCCCTCCGATCCGGCCGAAGGATCCGAAGAAGTCCACCTGACCCACCAGGGACAGATCCGGCACGGAGACCAGCTGCCCCGAGATGACGGGGGTGTTCAGATGCCAGCCGCCCGGGTTGTCGGGCCCGGCGGCGCCGATGTGGAAGACCTGCTCGGCCACGACGGCCAGGATGGTGGCCACGACGATCCCGATCAGGAGGCCGCCCTGGACCTTGCGCGCCACCAGGACGCTCATGAGGAGCAGACCGATGATGAACACCAGGGTGGGGATGGTGGCGATGGACCCGTCCGTGCCGAGCTGGACCGGCGGGCCGCCGAGGGTGCGCGTGACGAAGCCGGAGTCCACGAAGCCGATGAAGGCGATGAACAGGCCGATGCCCACGGTGATGGCGGCCTTGAGCTCCTTGGGCACGGCCTTGAAGATGGCCGTCCGCGCCCCGGTGATGCCGAAGAGGACGATCAGGATGCCGTTGATGACCACCAGCCCCATGGCCTCGGGCCAGGTGACCTCGTGGATGACCGAGACGGCCAGGAAGGAGTTGATGCCCAGGCCCGCGGCGAGGCCGAACGGCAGGCGTGCCACCAGGCCGAAGATGATGGTCATGACACCGGCGGTCAGACCGGTGACGGCTCCCACCTGGAGAGCCGGAAGCCAGCCGCCCATGACGTCCCGCGGGGCGCGGTCCGCCGAGAATCCGCCCAGGATGAGCGGATTGAGCACCACGATGTAAGCCATGGTGAAGAAGGTGACCACGCCGCCGCGGATTTCACGGGAGACCGTGGAACCACGCCGGGTGATCTCGAAGAAACGGTCCAGGGCGGTGCTGCCGACCGGGGTGCCGTTGTCCTTGGCGGGTTTGCCGGACGTGCCGGTGTTCTTCCCGCGTGCGCTGGTGTTCCCTGAATTCCCGCCTTGAGTACCGGGCTGGGTTGAGGTGATGGACATCGGGGACACCTCCCTCAGTAGTCGATCCGGGAGTCGAGGGTGTTCCAGGTGGTGAAGGGGTCCATGGGCTGGGGGCCGCCGGCTTCCAGCTCTTCACGGACCACGGGCATGATGCCCCGGGTCTCCGGCTTGTCGAAGTAGTCGTAGAAGACGGCGTCGTCGAAGCCCGCGGAGGCGGCATCGTGCCGGTCTGCGGCGAAGACCACGCGGGAGACGCGGGCCCAGAGCGCGGAGGCCAGGCACATGGGGCAGGGCTCGCAGCTCGTGTAGAGGGTGGCCCCGCTGAGGTCGAAGGTGCCCAGCGCCGCGCAGGCGGTGCGGATGGCTGTGACCTCGGCGTGGGCGGTGGGGTCGTTGTTGGCGGTGACACGGTTGACGCCTTCGAAGCGCTGGCCGTCGGCGGTGACGACCAGGGCCCCGAACGGGCCTCCGTGTTTGAGGACGTTGTCTGTGGCCAGCTGGACTGCGGCGGCCAATTCCTTGGTGGCGGTGGTGCTCATCTCAGAGACTCCCTTGCGAAGGCTGGACCCGGCCGCGCAGAAGCCACACAGGAGAGAGCGGGGCTTCGTCGACCAGGATCCAACGTTGTGCTGTGAAGGATTTTTCGTAACGCCTGGTAGATAGCGTCCCGTGATCCGGGGTGCCCGCCTTTGGCAGGAACGAATCTAGCAGAGGTCCTGTGAGCTGCGCCACAGTTTTTTGAAATTCATTTTCCGGGATACGGAACCCCGCCGCTGAACTGGACGAACGCTGTGCCAGGCCCCGGCACCGCGCCCCGACATCCCTTCGGAAGACAGTCATCATTGACCGCGGACACCCCCGCCCCTACCCTGGAGTCACCTGGATCAGCAGACAGGCCATAACTGAGCTGGCACGCATTTCCCTCACGGAAAGGAAGCCAGCCATGAGCCGGACCTGGATCAAGAACCCTCTCGCCGCCTTCACCGCCACCGGGCAGGATGCCAGCGGCGGCATCGTCATCGAGGACGGCGTGATCGTCGAGATCCTCGCCTCAGGACAGAGCCCCACCACCCCCGTCGCAGAGACGTTCGACGCCTCCGCCCACGTGGTCACCCCGGGCCTGATCAACACGCATCACCACTTCTACCAGAGCCTCACCCGGGCCTGGGGCCCCGCGGCGAACGCCAAGCTCTTCCCCTGGCTGAAGAACCTCTACCCCGTCTGGGCCCGGCTCACCCCGGAGAGCCTGGACCTGGCGGTCACCGCGGCGCTCGCGGAGCTCCTCCTCTCCGGCTGCACGACGGCGGCCGATCACCACTACGTATTCCCCGCCGGCCTGGACGACGCCATCGACATCGAGGTGGGCGCGGTGCGCCGCCTCGGGATGCGCGCCACGCTCACCCGCGGTTCCATGACGCTGGGCGAGAAGGACGGCGGGCTTCCGCCGCAGAGCGTGGTCCAGGACGGTGACACCATCCTGGCCGACGCCGAGCGACTCATCTCCACCTATCACTCCACCGCGGCCGACGCCGACATCCACATTGCCCTGGCGCCGTGCTCGCCGTTCTCCGTCACCCGGGAGATCATGGCGGAAAGCGCCGAACTGGCCGCCCGCCGGGGCGTCCGGCTGCACACCCACCTGGCTGAGACCCTGGATGAGGAGGAGTTCTGCCGCCAGGCCTTCGGTCTGCGCACAGTGGACTATCTGGAGAGCGTGGGCTGGCTCGGGCCGCAGAGCTGGCTGGGTCACGGCATCCACTTCGACGATGCTGAGGTGGCCCGGCTGGGTGCCGCGGGCACCGGGATCGCCCACTGCCCGACGTCGAACATGCGCCTCGCGTCCGGCATCGCCCGGGCGGTGGAACTGGAGGATGCGGGAGCGCCGGTGGGGCTCGGCGTGGACGGCTCGGCCAGCAACGACGCCTCCAACATGATCCAGGAGGCCCGGCAGGCCCTCTATCTGCAGCGACTGCGCTATGGGGCGGACATTCCCGTGGAGCGGGCCATGGGCTGGGCCACCCTGGGTTCGGCACGGGTGCTGGGCCGTCAGGCCGATCTGGGTTCCCTGGAGGTGGGCAAGCAGGCGGACCTCGCCTTCTTCCGGCTGGACGGGTTGCGCTTCTCCGGCAGCCACGATCCCCTGTCGGCCCTGCTGCTCTGCGGGGCGGACCGCGCCGACCGTGTCATGGTGGGCGGGCAGTGGCGCGTGGTGGACGGGGAGATCCCGGGCCTGGACATGGAGGATCTCATCCGGCGGCACAGCGCGGCGGCGCGGCGGATCATCTCCGCCTGACCCACTCCACGGACACGGCAATACCGGCAGGCCGCGGCGCCCTCAGGGGGTGCCGCGGCCCGCCGGTCTCCGGAAAGGCGGCGTCACGGGAGAACGGCGACGAACCCGCCGGTTCCGGACGCAGAAGAACCCCCGGGCGTCATTGACCGGGGGTTCCCTGGGATCGGGGTCCTGACAGCGCGACGGCGGTCAGGCCGCCGTCGCGCCTCAGGAACCGGAGGCGGGCTTGCGGAAGAAGGGGAGACCCTTGACCCAGCGGTTGCCGCCGCGGCCCTTGGCGGCCTCCGCTTCGCGGGCCCGGCGGTAGGCCGGCAGGCAGAAGTCGGGGTCGGTGCCTCCGAGCGGCAGGTAGAACTCCTGAGTACGGGCCTGCGCCGCGAGTTCGTGAATCCGGGTGGTGCTGCTGCGATCCTGCATGATCTACTCCTTACCTTTCGCCCAGGGTCCGCATCCAGCGGACGATCCGTAGCTGATGTTCCGTCTTACATTCCGTAATGCGGAAGAACTTTTCTGTTCTACGAAAAGTCTAAGAGGGGCGGCCGAGACCGTCAAGACCCTCCAGGGGCGTCACAAAGGGCCGCTGTCACAATCGCCAATTTTGAACCACTCAGAAAATGTGATTTACAACACCGCAAATCCGGGTCTAGGATGATTCTCAATTCGTGACGCAGATCACGGATACCTGAGAGCAGCAGGCAGGGTCGTAATGAGCTGGCATCCACGGATGTCGGCTCATTTTTTTGTGCCGGGATCCGCCACAACAGGCGCCGCATGGCGCACGACACCACAACGGTGGACAGAGCAGTCCATCAGGAAAGTTGGGACAAGACCATGAGCAACAACATCGTCCTCGGCAAGAACCAGTACGGCAAGGCAGAGAACCGCGTCGTCAAGATCACCCGCGACACGGACCGCCACGAGATCGAGGACCTCAACGTCACCTCGCAGCTCCGCGGCGACTTCACCGCAGCTCACATCGACGGCGACAACTCCCACGTGGTCGCCACCGACACCCAGAAGAACACCGTCTTCGCCTTCGCCCGTGACGGCATCGGCTCCCCCGAGGAATTCCTCATCCGCCTGGCCAACCACTTCACCGGTGAATTCGAGTGGGTCACGGGTGGCCGCTGGGAAGCCGAGCAGTTCGCCTGGGAGCGCATCATCGCCAACGGCGAAGAGCACAACCACTCCTTCGTCCGCAAGGGCCAGGAAGTCCGCAACGCAGTGGTCACCAAGGACGGCGACAACCTCTACGTCATCTCCGGCCTGAACGACCTCACGGTCCTCAAGTCCACCCAGTCCGGCTTCGTGGGCTACCCGAAGGACAAGTACACCACCCTGCAGGAGACCACGGACCGCATCCTCGCCACCGAGGTGTCCGCCCGCTGGCGCTACCGCAACGACGCCGTGACCGAGGGCGGCATCGACTACAACGCCACCTACGAATCCGTGAAGGCCCTCCTCCTGGAAGGCTTCTCCGAGGAGTACTCCTACGCACTGCAGCAGACCCTCTTCCAGATGGCCCAGAAGGTCTTCGCAGCGCACCCGGAGATCGAGGAACTGCGTTTCTCCACCCCGAACAAGCACCACTTCGTGGTGGACCTGTCCCCGTTCGGTCTCGACAACCCCGGCGAAGTCTTCTTCGCCGCGGATCGCCCGTATGGCCTGATCGAGGCCAACTTCGAGCGCGAGACCATCTCCGACCCGGGCAACTCCTGGGACGGCATCGTCGGCTTCTGCTGACCCACTGACCCGCCCGGGCTGCGCGCCACAGCGCCCCTCGTGCCTGCTCTGCACCGAGACGGCCGCGAGCGCAGCCCGGGTGACACCCCCTCAGGAGCGCAACCGCACCGGCGACCCGGCGTCGTCGTTCCCCGCACACCGTGCATCACCTGGCAATGGCGCCGGAATGCACCGCACCACAGTCTTAGGCCCCCGGTGTTCCCACCGATGCCGGCCGCACCCGCCGCAACGCCGCGGCACCCCATCAATCATTAGGCAGACAGGAAGTCTGAAATGAGCGCAACAACAGTCAAGCCCACCACCCGGCCGGAGGATGAGCGCCTTTCCATCGGCAGCACCTTCGCTTACGGGTTCCAGCACGTCCTCACCATGTACGGCGGCATCATCGCCCCGCCCCTGGTCATCGGCCAGGCCGCGGGCCTCAAGCCCGATGAGATCGGCGTCCTGATCGCCAGCTGCCTCTTCATGGGCGGCGCGGCCACCCTGCTGCAGACCCTCGGCATCAAGTTCTTCGGCTCCCAGCTCCCGCTGGTCCAGGGCGTGTCCTTCGCCGGCGTGGCCACCATGGGCGCCATCGTCTCCCAGGGCGGCGGTCTCCCGGCCGTGTTCGGATCGGTGATCGTCGCCTCGATCATCGGCCTGATCATCGCGCCCCTCTTCTCACAGATCCTGCGCTTCTTCCCACCGGTGGTGACCGGCACCGTGATCACCACCATCGGCCTGACGCTGATGCCCGTGGCCGGCAACTGGGTCATGGGCGGCAACGCCAAGGCTGACAACTACGGCAGCATGGCCAATGTCGGGCTCGCAGGCCTCACCTTCGTGATCGTCCTGGTCCTGTCCAAGGTCGGCAGCGCCACCATCTCCCGTCTGTCCATCCTGCTCGCCATGGTGATCGGCACGATCATCGCCGTCTTCACCGGCCAGGCCAACTTCTCCACCGTGGGCAATGGCCCCATCTTCGCCTTCCCCACCCCGTTCGCATTCGGCATGCCGACGTTCAACGTGGCCGCCATCATCTCCATGTTCATCGTGATCCTGGTGACCCTGACGGAGACCAGCGCGGACATCATCGCCGTCGGTGAGATCGTGGGCACCAAGGTGGACCGCAAGCGTGTGGCGGATGGCCTGCGTGCCGACATGATCTCCAGCGCCGTCTCCCCGGTGTTCGGTTCCTTCACCCAGAGCGCGTTCGCCCAGAACGTGGGTCTGGTGGCCATCACGGGCATCAAGAGCCGCTTCGTGGTCAGCGCCGGCGGTGTCATCCTGATCGTCCTCGGTCTGCTCCCGGTCATGGGCCGCGTGGTGGGCGCCGTGCCCATGCCCGTCCTGGGTGGCGCCGGCATCGTCCTCTTCGGCACGGTGGCCGCCTCCGGTATCCGCACCCTGTCCACCGTGGACTACAAGGGCAACATGAACCTGATCATCGTGGCCTCCTCGCTGGGCTTCGGTATGCTGCCGGTGGTCAAGCCGGACATCTACCACGCCTTCCCGGACTGGTTCGTGACCATCTTCCACTCCGGCATCAGCTCCGCCGCCATCATGGCGATCCTGCTGAACCTGCTGTTCAACTACGTCAAGACCGGCAACTCCAAGAACTCCTCGGTGTTCGTGGCCGGAACCGACCGTGTCCTCACCCCGCAGGACCTCCGCGGCCTGCGTGAAGGCGACCGTTTCGAAAACGGCAAGCTGATCGACTGCGACGGCCAGGAAGTCAAGGTCGAAGGCGGCGGCGCCCACTAGCGCTCGTCTCTCCCCCTCACGCGAGGGAACAGTTGATGCCCGGAAGAACCGTTCTTCCGGGCATCAACTGTTCCCTCGCGTAGAGGCTCCTCCCCAACCGGCCTTCCGCAATGCTTCCCGGACACGCACGACGGCGAAGGGCCGGCTCCCCTTCAGGTCGCCGTGGCCGATTCGTACCTCTGTCCAGCCGGCCTCTTCCGTCAGCCGCTGACGTTCGAAGTCGCGGCGGAACTGCTCCGGGTCCCGGTGAGTCTCGCCGTCATATTGAAGGGACAACCGCCAATCCGGGTACGCGAGGTCCGGCCAGGCGCAGGGACCCCTCCAGGGGAGGATGAGGGCGTGGTTGAGCACGGGTTCGGGAAGGCCATGGTCGGTCAGCGTAAGACGGAGGAAGGTCTCCTGCGGCGAATCCGCGCCTTCCCGGATGAGGTCAAGTGCCGCGCGGGCCTTCTTCACCCCTCGTTTGCCGGGGTGAGCCGCGACAACCCACCTGAGCTCGGCCACCGTGCACAAGGGCGTTCTGGGTCGCGGATGGTCTTCGGGGTGCTCGTTGACGAAATAGTCCCCCGCGGCGACCAGGTCGTGGAGCGGGAGCATCTCGGCCAGATCAAGGAAGGTACGCGCTGGCGAGGTCACCCTGGTGCCATCCACCACGACCACCTCGCCCGAGCTGAAGCTCAGCTTGCGCCCGGTGACCTGCTTCCGCCGTGGCTGGGCGGATCCGCGGGGTCGTGCCAGACGGACGTCACAGGACGCCTGGACCCAGAAGGGCAACGGAGCACCCCAGACACCTGCGGCGCTGACATCCACCAGCACGACCGTCGGGTCCAGCTGGGTGTAAGCGCGCAGGGCGGCCGCCCGGGTCGCCACGGTGTGCAGAGGAAGACGGATGCCGCGGGACGGCGCGTGCAGGTCACGTCCGTGGGTCCGCTTGCGAGGGACGTCGAGCCGGTCCGACTGCGTCAGAGCGAATGAGGTGTCCATCAATTCGGGCGGCAACGATGCGGGACGACGGGGCATGCCTCATTCTGCCCACCATGACACGTCTCGGAATGGGTTATCCACAGGAAGACATCACCCTCAGCCGCGAAGTTACAGCTGGTGCCCCTAAAACCTCTCGGTAGGGGCACCAGCTGTAACTTCGCGTGGGGGCGGGCGGGTCAGACGCGGTTGAACTCCAGCGCCAGGGCTTCCGCGGCCTCCGTCAGCATGGGCACGGCCCGCTCGGAGAACGCCTGGTCCACACGAGTGATGGGGCCGGAGACCGAGATGGCGCACGGGGTGGGAGCGTTCGGCACGGCCATCGCGAAGCAGCGCACGCCGAGCTCCTGCTCCTCCTCGTCGATGGAATAGCCGCGTTCGCGGATCATCGCCAGGTCTTCCAGGAGCGCATCCACTGAGCCGAGGCTCTTGACCGTGGGGGTCGGCATCCCGGCACGCTGGACGATGCCACGCACCGTCTCGTCGTCGAGCTGGGCCAGGATCGCCTTGCCCACGCCGGTGTCATGCATGTGCGCACGGCGTCCCACTTCGGTGAACATGCGCATGGCGTGCGGTGAGGGCACCTGTGCCACGTAGATGATCATGTCCGTGTCCAGCACCGCCATGTTCGCGGTCTCGCCCAGCCGGTCCACCAGGAACTTGAGCTGGGGACGCGCGACGGCGCCGAGCTGCATCGAGGCCGCCTCACCCAGGCGGATGAGCCGGGGTCCGAGGGCGTAGCGCCGGTTGGGCAGCTGCCTGATGTACCCGAGGGACACCAGCGTGCGCAGGAGCCGGTGGATGGTGGGCAGTGGCAGATCCGTGGAAGAGGACAGCTCACTGAGCGTCACGTCCCCGCCCGCATCAGTGATGAGTTCCAGCAGTTCAAAGACACGTTCCACGGACTGAACTCCGCCTGAGGTCTTCTCCGCCATCTCAACTCCTTCCCGCTTCATTGCGTATGGGTGCGGTACCTTCCGGTAAATCTTATCCGCATCGCGGAAAGACTCGGAGACCGTCTGCCTACCATCCAACAGTTAGAAACGGTCCAGAAGCAAGAGCTATTGCTCTTGTCTTTCCACTTTGTAGAGAATAATATCCATAATACGAAAACATCTCGCGGGAAGCTGAGGCTCCGCGGGCCCAACACTGGAGGAGAATTCAATGGCGAATCCCAGCCCCGGAAATTCCATCACCCTGCGCGTCGAGGCCCCCTCGAGCTTCACCGCAACCAGCGAGCTGGCCGGTGCGGTCGGCAACGCCGGTGCAGCCGTCACGGCCCTGGACGTCGCGGAATCCCACCACAACACCATCGTCGTGGACGTCACCTGCAACACCACGGATGACCAGCACGCCAAGCGCGTGGAGGACGCCCTGAACGCGCTGGACGGTGTCAAGGTCCTGCACGTCTCCGACCGCACCTTCCTCATGCACCTGGGCGGCAAGCTTGAGGTGGTCCCGAAGGTTCCGCTGCGCAACCGTGACGACCTCTCCCGGGCTTACACCCCCGGCGTCGCCCGCGTCTGCCTGGCCATCGCCGAGGATCCCTCCGCGGCCCGCAACCTGACCGTCAAGCGCAACACCGTGGCCGTCGTCACCGACGGCTCCGCCGTGCTGGGGCTGGGCAACATCGGCCCCGCCGCCGCCCTCCCGGTCATGGAAGGCAAGGCCGCCCTCTTCAAGCAGTTCGCCAACGTGGACGCCTGGCCGGTCTGCCTGGACACCCAGGACACCGAGGAGATCATCCGCACCGTCAAGCTCCTGGCACCCGTCTTCGGCGGCGTGAACCTGGAGGACATCGCGGCTCCCCGCTGCTTCGAGATCGAGGCCCGCCTCCGCGAGGAACTCGACATCCCGGTCTTCCACGATGACCAGCACGGCACCGCGATCGTGACCCTCGCCGCCCTGGTCAACGCCCTGCGCGTGGTGGGCAAGAAGATCGAGGACGTCAAGATCGTCGTCTCCGGCGTCGGCGCGGCCGGCTCCGCCATCATCCAGCTCCTCAAGGCCCAGGGTGCCCAGCACATCGTGGCCGCCGGCCGCTCCGGCGCCATCCACAACGGCCAGAGCTACGACGACCACCACCGCACCTGGATCGCCACGAACACCAATGAGGAAGGCTTCTCCGGCAGCCTGCACGAGGCACTCGTGGGCGCGGACGTCTTCATCGGCGTCTCCGCACCGAACATCCTCGCCGAGGAGCACGTGGCATCCATGGCCAACGACGCCATCGTCTTCGCCATGGCCAACCCCACCCCCGAGGTGGACCCGGTGGTCGCGTCCAAGCACGCCGCCGTCGTGGCCACGGGCCGCAGCGACTTCCCGAACCAGATCAACAACGTCCTCGCCTTCCCCGGTCTCTTCCGCGGGCTCCTGGACGTCGGGGCCAGCGACATCACGCCCAACATGCTCGTGGCCGCCGCAGAGGCGATCGCCAACCGCGTGGCTGATAATGAGCTGAACGCCAGCTACATCATCCCGAGCATCTTCGACCCGCACGTGACGGCTGACGTCGCCGCTGCGGTCGCCGCCGCGGCACATGCAAACACGGCCGCGGCGGAAGCAGCGGCAGCCCACTGACCGGCTGGGCAATCCAGCACTTGCTGCCCGGCCCCGGAAGGGGCCGGGCAGCACAGGAGAAGTAAGGACAGCACATGACCATCACCGTCACCAATCCCCAGCCGGTGGAGCGCGCCGAGGAGATCCTCACCCCGGAAGCCCTCGCCTTCGTCGAGGCTCTGCACCAGAATTTCGCGGCACGTCGTAACGAGCTCCTCGACGCCCGCATCACCAAGCGCGAAGAGGTCGCCAAGACCGGCAGCCTGGACTTCCTCCCGGAGACCCGGGAAGTCCGCGAGTCCGAGTGGCAGGTGGCCCCGGCCCCCGAGGCCCTGAAGGACCGCCGCGTCGAGATGACCGGTCCGGCATCGCCGGCCAAGATGGCCATCAACGCCCTGAACTCCGGCGCCAAGGTGTGGCTGGCAGACCTTGAGGACGCCAGCACCCCCACGTGGCACAACGTCATCGACGCGATCCTGAACCTGCGTGACGGTGCCCGCGGCACCCTCTCCTTCACCTCCCCGGAGGGCAAGGAGTACCGCCTCCGCACGGATGCCCCGCTCGCCGTCGTCGTGACCCGCCCGCGTGGCTGGCACATGGACGAGAAGCACGTCCTGGTGGACGGCCAGATCGCCGTGGGCGCGCTGGTGGACTTCGGCCTGCACTTCTTCCACGTGGCCAAGCAGCTGATCGAGAACGGGCACGGCCCGTACTACTACCTGCCCAAGATGGAGAGCCACCTGGAGGCACGCCTCTGGAACGACGTCTTCACCTTCGCCCAGGAGTACGTCGGCATCCCGCACGGCACCATCCGCGCCACCATGCTGATCGAGACCATCCCGGCCGCGTTCGAGATGGAAGAGATCCTCTACGAACTGCGCGACCACGCCTCCGGCCTGAACGCCGGCCGCTGGGACTACATGTTCAGCATCGTCAAGTACTTCCGCGACGCCGGTGAGGACTTCCTCTTCCCGGACCGCGCCTCGGTCCAGATGACCGCGCCGTTCCTGCGCGCCTACACCGAGCTGCTGGTGAAGACCTGTCACAAGCGCGGCGCCTTCGCCATGGGCGGCATGGCCGCCGTCATCCCGAACCGCCGCGAGCCCGAGGTCACCGAGGCCGCGTTCGCCAAGGTCCGCAATGACAAGACCCGTGAGGCCACCGACGGCTTCGACGGCTCCTGGGTGGCTCACCCGGACCTGGTCCCGATCTGCGTCGAGGTCTTCGACTCCTTCCTGGGCGACAAGCCGAACCAGCTGGACAAGCAGCGCCCCGAGGTGGAGGTCACCGCGGCCCAGCTGCTGGACGTCGCCTCCGCCAAGGGTGAGGTCACCGAGGCCGGTCTGCGCCTGAACCTCTACGTGGCCGTGGCTTACACCGCGGTGTGGATCTCCGGCAACGGCGCCGTGGCCATCCACAACCTC
>Ga0153950_1000132_pt1 | contig 31562 bp, 25 predicted proteins | sample TSNJ034MetaG_FD_104737 | JGI IMG/M metagenome (GOLD analysis project Ga0153950, IMG submission 104737) | Attine ant fungus gardens microbial communities from New Jersey, USA - TSNJ034 MetaG | ecosystem: Host-associated > Fungi > Mycelium > Unclassified | place: USA: New Jersey, Wharton State...
ATCTTTCGGTACGAATAACTTACTCATTAACAACACCCTTTCTAAAACAAAAAAATAAGGCGCTGCGGACAAGAAGTCCACAGCGCCTTTGCTGTTTGTAAGAATAACTATAATACATTGTGGTTTAGTTGTCAAGAAAATAATTAGAGGCTGATAATTAGATAATTAGAGGTCCTGCGGATTTTCGCCGTAGGGTGTAGATAATGCTGCAGTATAATGCTCGGCATCCGAAAATACGGTTTTTGTTAATCGACTCGATTTTTTCACCGATCGACTCTGCTATTCTTTTGGTATCCTTATTTGAAATACTGATGCCGCACAGTTCTTCGAGATCCTCACTGCTGCTTTCAAAAGAGTCGCTACTTGCCAGTTTTGCCGTATCACGCTTGACACCCGGCGTAAATGAAGTGTTTTCAATGTCGAGCAATTCATCTTTGGGAATGGTATGTTCGTAGCATATTTCGCACTCGTTATAATTCCGTGGCAATTCGCTTTCGCCAAGCAAACTGACAACCGTCTTAGTCCGCTTGCCCAAATTGTGCATTCCAAAAAGAGATATACTTCAAATCAAACTGCCAATGACTTTTCCTCCTCGCATTACGTTAACGATAATCGCTTAGGTGCGGTGTAACCTCTAAGGCAAACCACTTGACTATCATAGCTCAGACCTTTTCCTAAATGGTAATGGATTTTAGCCGATATCCGTCAATATTGTGCAAACATATAAAATAATAAACAAAAATGCAATATAAGCTGCGTTTTTTTACGGGGTATTAGATTGACTTTGGTTGTGAATTGGCAGCTAATAAAAATGTGACATATTTATAAGTATTCAGTTGATATATAAAAAATTAGTTTGTATGCAGAATAAGTTTGATTTAGAAAACGTTAAAAACAGAATCATATTAAATTAAAACAACATTTATTTTGTTTGTTATGTGTTGACAAAATGGTGCTGTTAATTTATACTCAAATACGAAGTCACAAAGAAAGGATTGGGGGTGTGCAATATGAATGCGCCAGAGATACACCGCTTAAGGGAAGAAATGTGTGAAATTGGGCGTTGTATAAAGAACAATGGTTTTGTTGCGGCAAACGACGGCAATATCTCCTGCCGTGTCGATGAAGACCGCTTCCTAGTAACACCTACAGGCATCAGTAAAGGGTATATGCATCCAGGAATGATTGCTTTGATAAACAGTCAGGGCGAGGTGCTGGATGGCTTGTATAAACCCTCATCGGAATACAGAGCACACCTGATTGTATATAATAATAGACCAGATGTGAAGGCTGTGGTCCATGCCCATCCGCCTGTGGCCACTGCATTTGCTGTAGCAGGTATTCCGTTGGACAAATATATGCTGCCAGAAGGCGTGTGCGGTATCGGCAGTGTACCCATTGCTCCCTATGCAATGCCCGGTACCCAGGAGCTGGCCGATAGTATGTTGCCATTTTTAAAGGAACACAATGCTATATTGCTGGCAAATCACGGCTCCGTGACCGTGGGAAATGACCTAAATGAAGCCTATTTCAAAACGGAAACTCTAGAATACAATGCAAAAATTACACTGCTGACCCGACTACTGGGCCGCTGCAACGAACTACCTTTGGCCGAAATTGATAAACTGGTACAGTTCATGCGTGATGGAAATCCGAACCTGGTGCATCCGGGGTACAAAAAATACTCCGGACAATAGCAGACATGGCGTGTATTGTCTTAAATATGGGCAAGGCACTATTTTGAAAGCTGCAGTTTATGGGGGGGACGTATGCAAAAACGCAAACTGCTATTGGGGATGGATGTTGGAACTACCTCGCTCAAAGCTTCATTGGTGGACGAAAGCATGAACATAATTTGCCAGTCGGAGCTCAGTGCTCTTGGTAAGAATAGCTGTGAAATTAGCATGTCTGTGCTATGGGAAAAGTTCTGTTGCGTGATAAAGCAGTTGCATCAAAAGAGTGAAGACTTATGGGTATACTTAGAAGGCATCGGCGTGTCGGGACAGGGAGATGGGTTGTGGCTTCTAGACAAGGATCTCCAGGCTTTAGGCAACGCAATTATCTGGAATGATATGCGGGCCAAAGTGTTGCACCATCGTATAGCCAGAGATATTGAAGCGGTTCGCCTGCTTGAAAAGGCAAATCAGTTGTTGCCAGGCAACTCTCCAATGCTATTGAGGTGGATTAAGGAATTTGAGCCGGAACGATATGCAAAAATTGGGCACATCGTCAGCTGCAAAGACTGGCTGAATTATTGCCTTACAGGTGAAATTGCCACAGACATCACCAGTGCTGCCACTGCTGGCTTGAATTTGGCTACCCAAAAGGTTTCGGTTCCTTTGTGGCATGCGTTAGATATTTCCGAATGCATTGATCAATTTCCGCCAATCGTACAGGCAGAGACAGTGATTGGGTACGTAACCACTCAGGCGTCTATCCATACCGGTTTAAAGGCTGGATTGCCGGTAATTTGCGGTTTACTTGACGGATCGGCAGTTTTATTTGGGGCGCAGGTACCCTTCGGTCAAGGCTGTACTATCGGGGGTACAACTTTGGCGAATACTGTTGTCACCGATGAGAGAGACATACCAGATCATTTTGACGCGCTGATACTTCCTCATGCCGTTACCGGGAACAATGTTTATTCATATTCCTGCCTTAACGGGGCTGGTACCAGCGACTATATCGATGAATTGTTGCTGCCGGGGTGGGATCGTCGGGAAGAAGAGGACTACATTGCCAATGTGCCGGCCGGATGTGAAGGATTACTCTTTCAGCCCTATTTGATAGGAGAACGGGCACCTTTTGTTTGCCCTGACGCTACAGCAGGCTTTTTCGGTATGCGGCCGCATCACACACGCGCGCACATGGTTAAAGCCATGTATGAGGGCATAGCTTTCAGTAGCAAAGATGCATATGACTGTATTGGTAAACCGTTGGCTAAATTGTATTTGACCGGCGGACTTTCCAATAGCAGGTTTTACGCGCAATTGTTCAGTGATGTTATTGGACTTCCCGTTGGGCGCATCAAAACGAAGTATTTGGGTACGCTTGGTGTAGCAAGAATTATTGCTTTGGGTCTTTCTGTTAAGGGTAATTCAGCAGAGTTTTCTCCGCCTGAAAGCGAAATGTTTTACCCAAACCCCTCAAAGCATGCTTTATACCAGGATTGGTTCGCGTTTTTTGTGACGTTGAGAGAGAAAATGCTCCCTATATGGAGTCTGCGGGGAAGCATCATTGAGCGTATGCATCTATCAGAATTAGTATAAAGCGCGGGGGGAATTGAGGGTTACTGACATGTGTTAAGGCAGCAGCCCGCTTTGTTGTTCAAAGCGGGCTGCCCCTTGACGATTAGTATAACTCTTGGTCCAAAGATTCCTCAAGTGACTGAAAAGTATAAACCGCGCTGGTAGCGCCAACGTTCTCTACGCACCATGCACCAGCAAAGGAACCCAACCGGGCACAGTCACCTGGAGAAAAACCACGTGCCAGGCCTGCCAGAAAGGCCGCGGTAAAATTGTCCCCAGCGCCTGTTGTGTCTATTACTTTTGTGGGTACAGCCGGCGAATAGCCGCTCTGTTCTCCGCACAAATAGTAGCATCCTTTATCCCCTAATTTTAGTATTACATTTCGGACGCCATGCTTTAACAGAGATCGTACTATGGCTTCCGGCTTTTGTTCTCCAGTAAGGCTGCGGCCTTCCTCTAAGCTTGGGAATAGGTAGTCAATGTAAGGCAAAAGCCTTAACAGAGAGGGAATCCCCACACCATTGCAGTCAAAAGTCATATCGGCAGCTGTAACCAAGCCCTTTGCTTTAGCCTCTTTCAACAGAGGCACCGAGCCCTGTGTATCCATGGTTTTTTGCCCCCAAAGGCTACCGATGCTCAGCATTTTAAATCCGGTTAAGGCGTCAAAGTTTTTAAAATGAAAGACATCGGCCGCGCCTCTCGCTGATAAAAAGTGCCTTTCCCCGCTGTGTCGCCGCAGTACGAAGCTGGTTGCTGTCGATGCATCAGCAGTTCTTTCCACAAGACCAGTATCTATGCCAATATTCCGTAGCTGGCACAGCAGGTTGTCACCAAAAACGTCTTGTCCCACACAGCCCGCCAAAGCCACATCCAGACCTAGGCGATGCAATATAATCGCCTGGTTGAGCGCGTCGCCCCCCATTTGGAATACGGGCTCATCTACCTGCCAGGAATCCACATTAAAAACTTCCGGTTCCACTGGGGATATAAAAATATCCGATACCATCAGCCCAAGGCACAGTACGTCCCGTTTAGAATCACTCATCATTTCAGTTCACCTCCGGGCGGAAATATCATTTAAAGTTGCGATGCCTTTTCTCTATGTTTTCGTCCGTTAGCCCCAGTTGTTCCTGTATCATGGCCGACACGACGTCAAATACCAGCACTTCGCTTTGTTCATACAGGCTACCCAATTGCTGGTTCGTTTGTACAACATCCATCTTGTCATCGCCAAGGTAGGCCTTTGCTGGGACGAGCAGTATTGCGTCTGCCCAAGTGCATCAGACGCATCGCAAAGAATTTTAATGCCAGGCCTTCTCGACCTCCGGAAAGACAAATTCAGGTTGAACTTTCGCGTCATCCATCTTTTTATAACCTCAGTCAGTTCATGGATGACTAAATTGGCACATTCGCGGAATTGTGAGTTCATCATTCTCCTTCTTGTATTGATCACTTTCTTTAACCGATTTCCAATTCAATAAACCTTGAATAATAGAGCTCTTTAGGCGCTTAACGATAAGAGCTTCCATCTCTCTTCAATTATTAATCAATTGCAACAGTGGAATAATCGCTGTCAAGACATTTCTATCGTTTGTTACCTGCCAAATCCACCAACACGTCCTGTTCACGAATACGCTCCAGGAAATCGGAATTTGCTTGCTCATCGGTAATGACGTAATTAAATTCCTCAATGCGAGCATATTGTATAGTGCCGTCGCGATTGATTTTACTATGATCCGCCAAAAGAAATTTCTCCTGTGACGATGCCATTAGTGCATGCTTTACCTCCACGTCGTCCAAATACAGATCGGTAACACGCAGATCACGACTTATCCCATGGCAAGACAAGAAAACTTTGGTTGGCCTAAACAGATTCAAATTGTTAACGGTAAGATAATTATGCAATGAAGAATTGCGATTATTTAGTGTTCCGCCAGTACAAATTACAGTCCAATTACTGTTATTTATTTTGATTAACTCCACCAATAAGCGAATGGAGTTTGTAAGAATGGTGATATGCAGGGCCTTATTCAGATACCTGATTAACTGTGCCGATGTGGAACTGTTATCAATAAAAATCGTGTCGGACTCAGCAACATAAAATGCACCTTTTTCGCATATTGCTTTTTTTTCTTCAACGTTCTGTGTTTCTCGCAATTTTAGGGGAATATTGAAGGCACTGATACCGTTGTCTTTTGCAATGGCGCCTCCATGCGTTTTTAGTAAAAATCCCCGTTCATCCAAGGCTTTAAGATCGCGCCTGATGGTCTCCATGGACGTCTCCAACTCGTTGGCTAATTCAAGCGAATCAACACGCCCTTTTTCCTGTAATTTTGTGAGTATGATACTTCTTCTTTCTTCTGCATACACAATTAAGCCTCCTTCCAAATTAATTCATATTCCAAACCAAATGCAAAATGTTTAGCAAGTGATTCCAAAAAAAAGCAAAAGACTCTTAACGAAAGTAGTATACAAGTCTATGTGGTCATTTGTGCTATATATTATCACACTTTAGCTTTTTTGTAAACCACTTGATGCCACAATAAACGTCATGACAAATATGACTTTATTTGTTGTTTTCTATTGACATTATGAACTCAGTTGATTAAACTGGATATTGAGATGAAATAAAAACAATATTGGGAGGAAACAGGTATGGTAAAATTCGCTCCGCTTAATCATGTATTGTCACTTGCAGAAAAGCGCGGTATTGCTATTGGCGCATTTGAGTTTTGGTCATACGAAGTGGCCCGTGCCATCATTGAGGCAGCCGAGGAGGTACAGGTGCCGGTTATCCTGCAATGTGGCAAGACGGAAATAGATAGAATGGGGGGGATGGAAGGTGCTGTGGAAGTAGCGGCACGAGCAATCAAAGCCGCAAAGATACCGGTGGTTTTGCATTTAGACCACGCGACCAATTTTGAATATTGCTGCGAAGCCATTAATACAGGCTTTTCTTCAGTGATGATCGATGCATCCGCTCAGCCATTTGAGGATAATATCCGAATCACAGCCCAGGTGGTAGATCGGGCCAGGCCGATAGGTATTAGTGTGGAAGGGGAGTTGGGCCGTTTGTTAGGCGAGGAAAATGACATTGTAGTGGATTCTAAAGATACTTGCTATACCGACCCAGATGATGCTGTTAAATTTTACAAGCGAACAGGTGTAGATGCGCTGGCTGTGTCTATTGGCACGGCGCACGGGCTATACACATTTGAACCAGAATTAAATCTGAAACGTTTGGAGGAGATCTACCGGAGATTAAATATTCCTATTGTGCTGCATGGCGGTTCAGGTACGCCGACTGATCAGATTCAAAGTGCCATCCATAAAGGGATTCGCAAAATAAATATTTGCACCGATATACAAGTGGCTATGGGCAAAGCATATGAAAAGGTACAAAGTGATACCAAATTCAAGTATACCGCTGAAAACTTATGGGGAGCGGGTGAAGCCGCGGCCAAGGAACTTGTGAAAACTAAAATGCGTATATTTGCGTTAATCGGCAGGTGACTCCATCTTAATAACCTAAGCTCCCGGAAAATTATAACGTGGAAAGTCTCTGAAATCCTTTAAATCACAGGCGTTGCATGAAGAAAAGTGTCACATGAAGAAAAGTGTTGACAAAAACAGGGGAATTACGCTATAAATAACCGCAGAGAGATTATAGATATTTGTTCAGTCATGAGAGCCAAAATCATGCATGTATCCCAGCGAAGTGTTGTTGAGAAGTATTGAAGCTCTGTACTTTCCGTCTGTTCGAGGTGGTCTTCCAGCCTTGTCAATCCCTCCCGATTCAATTTATAGTACAGTTTTGACAATATACTTGCATTTTTACAAAAATAACCGGATTTAAGAACGATTTTAAATTGAACATGTTTGTATGCATAATAAGATTATGATAAAAACATGTATTCAATAAAAAATCTTCAAAAATCCGGCCGTTACCGGTAAACGTTTCCAGAGCAAGCCGCTCACTGTGATCTAACGGCATTACCATAACCAATGGCGGCATCACCGGCAATCAGGAGGGGGACTTACGCTCCTCTATCACGTTTTAAAATGAACTTCTCAAAGCTAGCTGATTACAATTTCGTGACAGCAAACAATACGTTAGCCATATGTGCCTCATAGTTCGCAACTTGGTATTTGGTATGTGGCGGTATGAATACGGCGTCGGTTTTATTCAGTTTAATCATTTCCAACGTATCAATAAAGAAAACAATGACAGACCCGCTTTCGCAATACAGTAGGCAGTCACCTTCATGCTCATCCGGTTCCGTCATGCGGGGATCAATGCCTCCGGTGGTCATAACCAATTCGCCAACATTGAGATAATCATTACTGACAAAGAATTTTAACAAATTCATATGATAATTACCGGATATAACGTTAAGCTTCTTTTCTTCAGTAATATGATAGAAATATCCGGGTTCTTTGCGTAATGTCTTTCCATCAACCGGCCAAGCGCCCAGATCATTGACTGTGGGCATCTTTGCCCCAAACTCCGGCGCTTCCACATGTTTAAATTCAGCGTTATATTTACCTTTATATTGATTTAATTTGCGGTTTTCTCCACCTTTATCTGTCGGGAAATTCTGATCGACAACCAACCTGGGTGCTATAAACGCCAAGACCATGGTTTTTTTATCTGTAAAATTGCAGCCTAAATGGACAGAACCACGCGGCATGACCAGCGACTCGCCTTTTTTAATGACGCAAACCTGGCCCGCCTCGGTGTTTAACATCGTTAAAACGCCCTCTAGTACGTAATAAATTTCATCCCCAGGATGGTAATCTGGTGGATCGAAACGGCCTCCGGGGCATAATTCATAATATCCGACGCAGAGCGAATCCGTACTCAAATACGTGTAATTGGTGTTGCTGGTCTTAAGCGTAGTCTCGGGATACATGAAAGTTGCGGCCATATCATGCGTGATCTTGATAGGCGTATCTTTTACCCCGCCCTCTGTAAAAGGGTGATTACCATGTACAATTCTTTTCATTAAAATGCCATCCTTTCAAAATAAAATATAAAATTAAGAACTACACCAAATTAAAAATCTCATATCAAGACATCCCGCATTATTACTTCATTAATATCTTTCACTATCTTAAGTCCTAAAATCCATTCCCGGTTACCAAACGGAAATCGGGCAAATCACCTTTAGAGATAATGAAAAAATGTCTTGATATCTGGTTTCATAGTTAATTAGGAATAAGCTCTGAATTCTTCTATTGCTTTTTTCCCGTCTAAGGTTCCTATTTACTAATGTATTTTTATTTTTTCAAAAGGTTTAGTATACCTTAAAGTGCTAATTCTTAACCGGTTGTTAATGATGGCGGTCTTAACCGTTCCTTTTACTTTAGATTCATGTTTTATACAATGTTCCAGTCCGTTCACTGAAGCAGAGTAAATGGATTCATATTGGTCGAGAACAACTTCGCTCCAATGCTCACTCATTCCTTGCGTAAGCCATCTGTTGCCGCTTTGTGAAACTGCGGTCTGACAGCTCCATTTCATGCACCCCCAATATGCTCACTAAAAATAAATCCGACCCCAGTCAAACTGAGACCGGATTAACGATATATTTCACTGTGTTACGATAAACCTAGTCTAACGGATGTAATAATTTTTGGATTGCCGGTTCTTTGAAATTCTCAGGGGTTACATAAGTAGCGTCCAAACTAACGAATTTGTCAACAACGCCTGGAATCGATTCGCCTTTAATAAATTGCACAGCGTATTTTACCGTATCGTATCCCATACCGTAAGAGTCAACAACAGAGACGGCGGTGATGAATCCCTCTTCCAAACCTTGCAGGATGGCGTCCGTCACGTCATAGCAGGCGAGCATCCTTTCGCCGCCAAGATTACGTTCTTTAAGCGCACTGGCAATACCTTCCGCCGTGGGAGAATTGGTCGTATAGAAAGCCGCTACATCAGGATACGCAGTCAAAAAGTCATATGTGGCATTCATAGCTTTCGTCGGATCGTTGCTTGAATAGAGCGTTTCTCCAACAATCTCAACGTCAGGGCAATTCTGAGCTACATAATCTTTTAAAGCATTTTCACGAATTTCCAACGTGCTCGCGCCGGGAACAGCGTTGATGATAGCAATCTGACCTTTCCCGCCTATCTGATCTACAAGTACCTTAGACAAACCTTCGCTGCATTTAACATGATCAAGGCTTACCATAAGATCATAATCATCGGTTGTGATAGCCGAGTCATACAGTATCATGGGGATTCCAGCAGCCTTAACCTGCCCGCATGGGCCTGCAAGAGCCTCAGCGTCGTTAGGCGCTAGGCAAACCGCTGCCGTTTCGTCGGAAATGGCCGTCAACACCATGTTAGCCTGTGTTTCAAGATCTGTTTCACCATTAGGAGGCGCCAGATACCTTACTTCATAACCAAATTCTTTACCCGCCTCCTCGGCGCCTTTCTTAACTGCGAGCCAATGAGTATACTGGTTTTCTTTACCGATAAAGTAAATCACGTTAGCGTTTCCGCTCGCTGCTTCCTTAGGTTCGTCGCTTGGCTCGTCCTCAGCCGACGTCGGTTCAGTGCCTGCATCGGACGGAGTTTTAGGAGCCGATGTCTGTGATCCTCCGCAAGCGGACAGTACCATAACGCACATTAGTACCGTAAGGATAACGCTTAATACTTTCCTTAACATTCTCATTCCTCCATATTTATTTTTTATTATGTTAACAGTGTAATCTGTTAGCATCATTTAGAACTAAATATAATATACATATTTCCATATTTATTTAAAATATGTATTATTTTTCCTTTTTATTATTTAACTCCCTGCGGCGGCGAGTCAAATCAAAATATACGGCGAGAATAATGATGGCGCCCATAACAAAATTCTGCCAATAGACGTTTACGCCAAGTAAATTTAATCCGTTGCGCATGACGCCGATAATAAAAGCGCCAAGCACTGCGCCGGGAACACTACCCTCGCCGCCCATCATGCTTACGCCGCCGATAACGGAAGCCGCAATGCCTTCAAGCTCATAACCAATACCGGCTGTTGGCTGCGCCGATAAAAGACGGCTGGTAAGTACAACGCCTGCGATGCCGGCCATTAATCCACTGAAAGAATAAGCAATAATCGTAATTAACTGCGTGTTAATACCCGATAAACGGGCGGCTTCCCTGTTACTACCCGTGGCAAACAGTTTCCTTCCCAGCGTGGTAGTGGAAAGTACTACGGTAAGAATAACGGCGAATATAAGCATAATTATTGTCGGCATTGGTATGAAACCAAATATTTTGCCTGATCCGATCGTTTCAATAATTCCCAGATCGGCTTCCGAAGCCGCCGAACGGATCGCCACAGAGTTTCCACCTGAAAAAATCTGGGTCAGACCGCGAAACATATACTGGGTTCCTAAAGTGGCGATAAACGGAATTAAGTTCATCTTTGTTACCAGAAACCCGTTAAAAATCCCACATAGGGCGCCTGTGATTATGGAAAGAAGGATAGCGGCCAGAACCGGCACACCATTGCGCAACGTCAACGCGAAAACAACGCCCGAAAGACCCAAAATCGATCCAGCCGATAATTCCGCGCCGCCAATAATCAAAACAAAGGAGACGCCGCAGGCCAGCGTAGCGTACACGGCCACTTGAAGCGTAATGACAAGAATATTGTTGGGAGTCAGGAATGTTTTAGACAGTAATGAAAATATGATTACTAACACTATTAACGCGCCAAAAATCCCCAATATATTCAAAATTCTTAAGTTACGTTTCTTTTTTATGCCTCCGGCTTTTTTAATGCCTGACTTATCATAAGCCATTAACAGCATCCTCCGTTCTTTTGGTTTTTAAACCAGCAATATATTCAAGAATTTCCACCTGCGTAGCTTCTTTCGCGCTAATTTCCCCTGCAATCCGACCTTCATGCATCATGATTATCCTGTCGCTAAGGCCTAACAATTCTGGTAATTCCGATGATATCATAATGACGCCGACGCCATCTTGACGAAGCTGGTTGATAAGTTTATATATTTCATATTTCGCGCCTACATCAATACCTCGCGTTGGCTCGTCGAATATGATTAATTGCATCGCACGGGACAACCACTTTGCCAGTACAAGCTTCTGCTGATTCCCTCCTGAAAGAAACTGGGCCTGCTGGTATAGGCTAGGCGTCTTTATCTGCAAAGCTTCGACAAATTTGTACGCATTTTCTGCAGCCTTACTTGGAATAATAAAATTGTTTATTGAAATTCTATCCATACAAGCCATGTTAATATTTTTTTCACAGTCTAGACGGAGCGCCAAACCTTCTTGTTTACGGTCTTCAGTGAGATAAGCGATGCCGTTTAATATAGCATGCTTGGGCGATTTCACGTTTATTTTTTTGCCCTTCATATAGAGTTCCATGGAATCTACCGGATCAGCCCCAAAAATAGCCTTGGCAAATTCGGTCCTGCCCGCGCCCATCAAGCCAGCTACGCCAAGTACTTCGCCCCCTCTTACCTGAACATGGTCTATGCTTATTTTTTTATTTCTTATATTCTTTGCCTCAAATATAACCTCCCCCACATTAGGCTCGTAGGGAGGATATTTCTGGTCCATTTTCCGCCCGACCATCTTGCTAATCAGATCGTCAAGCGTCACATCTTTTAAAGGCAAAGTCTCCCCAACCTTTTCACCGTCACGTAGGACTGTTACCATGTCGGCTATGCGGGAAAGTTCTTCCAGCCTGTGAGAAATATAAACAATCGCTTTTTTCTGATGTTTTAATTCTTTGATAATCGCAAAGAGTTTTTCTATTTCTGCTTCAGCAAGCGCCGAAGTTGGTTCGTCAAACACGATTACGTCTGCGTCAAGGGAGATTGCTTTCGCTATTTCCACCATTTGCATCTGTGCAACACTCATGCCCATTACACGGTCGCTAGGATCAATCGTCAACCCCAGCATGTCCAGTATCTCTTGCGTCTTTTTATAGACCTGCTTTTTTCTCACGAACCCAAAGCGGTTATCAACTCTGCCTATATACACATTATCCGCTAACGTCAAATGAGGGCATAGATTGAGCTCCTGAAAGATAATGCTAATGCCTTTTCTTTGAGCATCTTGGATATTCTGGAACTTGACCTCTTTTCCGTTCAGGAAAATTTTTCCTTCGTCTGGCGTATAAACAGCGCTCAAAATTTTCATGAGAGTTGATTTTCCAGCTCCGTTTTCGCCAATTAATGCATGCACTTCGCCTTTGTTAACGACAATACTGACATCATTAAGTGCACGCACGCCAGGAAAACTCTTGGAAACATTTTCCATCCGCAATGCTTCTTCCATAGTTTTCAGCCCTTTCATTTCTATTTATAACTTTGCTCTGCTATTTTTATGCTTCGCGCTGAAAAAAATCGGGTTTTTCCTGGCTTAATCCTGCTTCTTTCCCTAGCAACAAAACCTATGAGACGCTGGATGATATTTGCGCATTCCTGCGTGGAACCTCAAAACTAGGCAATGACAAGTATTTCAGCCTCCGTTAATTTTATTTTAAAAACCTTCCATATTCGTTGCACAGATAAAACTGCGGTGCCTTGTCCTCGTCCACCTGGATATAGCGGTCACTCGGCTCAAAAAAAACATTGTCGGTTGTATCGTCGTTAACCGAAGACACCTCGCCCACCACAAGGTCCCTGTCCGACTCTTTGGCCCAGAAGCTGTGGCAGATTCCTGGGGTTAACGTTACCGAACCGCCCTTTTCCACTTCAATTACCGCACCAGGTTGCAGTATTTTAGTAATGCCGTCCATACGGACACTAACCGGTTTTTCTATGTCAAGCGCCCCCCTCTCAGTGGAAGCGTACAATTGCATAACCAGGGTACCGCCGCCACGATTGATGATGTCCTCAGTTTTGATGCGGTGGAAGTGCATAGGCAGAGTCTGGCGAGTTTTGTGCCGCAAAATAATTAGTTTCTCCGCATAGGGCGTGCCAACACTATCATCATTAGGACAGCCGTTGCGAATGGTAAACAGTACTCCGCCAATCCGATCAAAATTCCTGCTGCCAAAATCTGTGACATCCCATCCCAGCATGATTTTCTGGAGATTGTAAAGGTTCTCACCGCATCCTTTCCACTGTTCGGGCGTCCAGTAAGCGTAGGATGGTAACCGTATAGAATTGTTCTCCAAAATATGTATTGCATCCTGAATTGCTTGATTGATTTGGGACCGTTTCATAACGCACCTTCCTTTCGCTTTGACTTCTGCCGCCACAAACAAGAGTCTGCCGGGGAGATTATATTTTATATTCTGAAAAAATAATTTCAGGCTTTTCCGCATTTTGTGTCAACAGGCTGTCTACCTGTTGAGTAAAGGCAACCAGTGTATCCAAAACGGCCATTTCCGCGAGGTGAGAATAAGATTTGGGGCCGTTCCAGAGGGACCCCTCCTCGTTGGAAACCAGCACATAATCGGCTAGGTTAGATACCGGGGAATACTCATGCCCAGTCACTGCGATGGATTTCATCCCCCGTTCTTTAGCTAGCTCCAACGCCTGTACAACCTGTTTAGAGGATCCGGATTTAGAAATGGCAATTACAATGTCATTGGGAGTTGCGAGATTGATGTGGTTGATAAAGTATTCCGGTATCATATTGTAGGTGCAGCGTACTCCAATTCGTCCTAGACGAAAGCCGAGATATTGCGCCAACGCACTGGTGTTTCCGACGGCAACGATGTGCGTCTGTTGGCTGGTACTGATCATCTTGGCACTCTCAATCATATCCTCCTGTGAGATGCCTCGCCCGATGGACACAATGCTATTGGCGTAGCGTTGGAACAATTGAGTGACCGAGTTTTCTGCTGTATTTTCCGTACTGTTCGGCTCCAACTGCTGGCTGCCAATATCCCGAGACAGGCAGATACGCATCTGGTAATGTCCCTTGTATCCAATATGCTGGCATAAGCGAACTACTGTTGCGTCACTTACGCCGCTTAGTTTGGCGAGTTCCGAGACATTTGAGTTGACCGCTTTTTCCGGATGTGCCAGGATAAAATCGGCGACCTTTCTTTCCGCTGAAAAAATATGGTCATAGTACTCATTAATCGTCTGCATCACTGTTTTTTCATCATTCAGCGTCATAGAAGATGCCCTCCTTATTTTTATTTTCATATATCATGAATCCATTATGCCAAACAAATATTCCGCCAAAAAACCGCCCACAAATGCGTCACCAAGACCTATAGTAGTGGGTGTATTTGTCGAGACGAGAATGCTCGGCTCGCACCAAGCTTCATGTCCCAGCAGTTCCGAAATCTGCACGGCAAACTGCGCGCCTTCCCGCTCCACTGCCATCCAGGTGGTTTTCTGATAATCCTGCTCTGTGTAGTCATCACCGAGACAAAGCCTGGTGGTTGCCATCGCGATACCGCCGCGCAAAGCCGGCGCCAGTTCCGCGACATCCTTTCCAAAGCACAGGGCCCAATAACGAGTATGTACCACCAGCTGTGGAACCGGAATCCGGTGTCGCACCTCTCGGAGGGCTCCGGCTACCTCCTGTGCATCCAGAAGGTTTATACTCCGCCTTACATACCCCGACAACTCATCCTCATTCATGCTGAAAATATCCACATAAGGCACGAGCGCGCGGTTGACAATGTTGCCAAAGGACTTATTGTGATAGCATGCATCCTCAAAAAACACCCTGCCGCCTTTAGGGAGCCGTCGTATACTGTCCACTAGTGTGTCAAGCCTGTTTTGAAGAAGCATCTCATCTCGCATGGCATTAAAGCCGGAAATCAGAAAAAGCCTGGCATTGGCCAACGCGTCTCCCAGTCGGTCGCTTAGTAGTAGATTACAGTTATCTGGATCATTCACATAGATAACGCGGTTGCTACGGGGTACGGTGAAGTCAATATCACCAAACTCTATGTGCTGTCCCTTGTTGAACTGCACAATGAGATGCGGATACAGCCGCTCGCACTCCGCGCTGCACAGATATTCACAGCCTTTCGGCAACAATCGCCGGGTATCCTCGTTCATGCTCACAAGATGCAATGTGACTGGCATCCCTCGTTTGGCCGCGGCGATGGCAGACCGCACCGATGTTCCGCCCAATGTGCGCCGTATGGAAAAACGCGCGGCATACTGTGCGAGAACCTGTGGAGTCTCCACGAAATACTCGCCACCGTTTCCCTGACGCATAAACTCAAGAATGGATACCAGTAGATCTCGCTCACTTTGAACCCTGCCAAATTCAGTCAGTTCTACCTTGCGAATATCGTATTGCTCAGCCAACTTTATTATTGTGGACAAATCGCATGTGACTTCAAAATCGATGTTGTTTCCCAGCCCAAAAACAGCATTATGCGCTGCGTTCATCGATACAGCAGTGCTTTACTGTCAGCCTGAAACAGCGTGATTTTATGCGCGACGACCTCGCTCATAGCAGCTACGCAGGGTGGCTCAATACTGTTTGGCTCCCGCAGGCTCCGATCTGCTAACACTTCACGCATCTTGGTGTAGTAAGCGGCTTTTATATCGCTGGAAATGTTGATTTTATTGACTCCCAGCTTTACCGAGTTGTTAATTTCCGAATCGGTGTTGCCGGAACCGCCGTGGAGCACCAGCGGAATGGAAATGCAAGTCTTAATTTTCTTCAGTAGCTCCAGTTCCAGTTTTGGTTGCATATCCTTTGGGTATAAACCGTGCGAGGTTCCGATGGCAACCGCCAAGGCATCCACTCCGGTTCTCTTTACAAATTTCACTGCGTCGTCCGGGCTGGTGTATACAATAGTATTTGCACCGTTCTCCGCCTCGCCGTCTGCCGACCCAATGGTCCCAAGCTCTCCCTCCACCGAAACATTCACAGCGTGGGCGGCCTCAACGACTTTCCGGCTAAGGGTGACGTTGTCCTCAAATGACAGTGTAGAACCATCGATCATCACCGAAGTAAAGCCGCTCTGAATGGCGGCCATTACCTGTGAAAAGCTTGAACCGTGGTCCAAGTGGATGCAAACCGGCACCGTAGCGTGGTGGGCCTTTTGTATTATGGAGATCATCATATCAGTACCGATATGGCTGAGCTCGTCAGGGTGAATTGCAATGATAAGGGGAGCCTGTTTTTTCTCGGAGACCTCAAGCACACCGTTGAGCATGGCGTAATTACTGATATTGAAGGCAGGCACAGCGAAGTTGTGCTGGTTTGCAAGACTGAGAATTTGATTCATATTCATTAACATGTGGATGAACCTCCTGCGGATTTATATGGCGCGGGCTATTGGCGCCGTTTTGCTTAGCTCTTGACAGAGCCTGCGGTCATACCGCTAAAAAAATATCGTTGGAAGAACAGGAACAGAATCAGCACCGACAGACAGTACAAAATGCTAATTGCCATCATTTCAATCCAAGAGTATGAATGTTGTCCCATCAAAAGCTAAATGCCTATAGGCACACTGCGTATATTGATGGTCCTTGTCAACGTCAGCGCAAATAGGTATTCGTTCCATGCGAGTATGAATGTATAGATTGCCACCGGGACAATACAGGGAATGGAAATAGGAACCAAGGATCGCCACAGTATTGTCATTGATCCCGCACTGTCAATCATCATTGCATCAACTAGCTCTTTCGGCAGCGTGTTGTATAGCTTAGAGGCCCCACGATATGCCCAAAATAAGGAATCAGTAAAGTTATCGCCTGACGCCAATAATAATTATCATGTTTAGAATACGCTTAGAATTCATATCGGCTAAAGATATAAGCTGCCAGAATCGCTACCGTCAGCAAAATCATGAAGCCGTTGAGGAAGAAACGGATTGTCGTAGGGCTGTTAAAAATGTTCCGGTATGCGTCAAAAGAAAAGGATTAGTCAATGAGCCTGAGAGGATAGAATAAGATGTTGGTGTTTGGTTTGAAAGAGCTAGCACACCACTCCTACCAGCAGACCAGCTAACAGAACCATTTTCATTAAGTAATTTTTCACCTCGTAGACATGCACTAATCCCTCGCTTTCTGATTATGGCCATAAAATTGCAATAAACATAGACATTATCAGAATGATGACGGCACTCTCCGATGCCATCTAAAAATTCCTACTTGCCAAATGCAAGATTGTAGGTATTATATTGATGTAAACTACCGTGCCTAACGCCATTTTGATGGAGGACAGCCACAATACCTTCGAAACGATTAGATTCAGAGGCTTTAATTTGCAGTTAGCCACGCCGTTGGAGTTCAGGATTAACCACCACAGAATTGCGGGAACTGCCACCGTAAACACCCACGGAATGATGTAGATAACCCTGAAGAATGCCTTTGTGATCGAGGTGAGCACCTGGAGTTCAGCATCAGTAATAGGGACTGCTATTACACGCACATGAGGAGAGTGGTTGGGAGAAGATAAGCAAACGGCTCCAGCTTTTTTTCAGTAGTCTGAATCGGCGAACTTCATGAAGGCGGATGTTCGGTGAACTCATTTCTTACCTCCTTTCCGAATGTTGAAATAGTGCAGAGGCGTTGAACTGTGATTTCGTTTTAGTTCTCATAGATGTTGCACCTGCACAGTCTCGCTGTTATTAAATGCGTTCATCCCAAGCTGCTTGCGCTTTGGTGAGCATTTCATCAATGGTCTTCTGGCCTTCCAGTATCAATCGCAGCTGTTCGTCAAAGCTGCGTATGAATCTTTCGATACCAGCAGTACTGTAAATTCGTCGACAAGGCATACACCTGTATAGTCGTCTGCTACCAGAACGGGAGCGATCATGAAGTCAAGGTCCGGGTTGAGGCTGCGGACAACACTGATGTGCGACAGCGAGCTGATCATAATGCCAACGCGGTTTGAGCCTTCATGATGAATACACCAGGTGCTAATTTTTTCTTAAGCGAAAAAAGCATGAAATAAAATTTCTTTAACGTGCGGGTCCTTTTCTTGTTAAGTATTTGTGATTCACCTGCATTGTCAGTATAGCCCATTGGAAGAGAAAAGTCAATGGTTTATGAAATATAATTTTATTTCATATAAAGTTTATTGATTACTAATGAAATATTATTACAACAAAAATCATGGCGTAGTATCCGCTTTGATCAGTTGGTGGTCACGCCTGGTCATGTCCCTTAGGGGAAGTTGCCTGAAGTGTCGTAAGCGCCTGCTGCGGTTATTGATGCCGGTCCATATGTTTGAAAGCCCTATAAGTATAATGAACATGGTTAAGCTCGGCGGCGCGGAAGAAAGACAGATCCATGTACAGCCGGTATCAAAACAGCCGGTGGAAGCCTCTGCCGGCGTTATCATAAATGAAGATGGTGCGTTAGTGGATACGCACAGTATCGGATATGTGGCTTTGACCGGTAAATTTAGCGTTAGCTATATACTCAGGCTTATTTGGATAGCGGTCGGCATTGTGGTCGGGCTGTGGTTTATCGGTACTAATCTCGTGTTCAACGCCGGTCTGCGGAGAAAGCGACGCAGGTATTCCGCCATTGATTGCCGCCTGCCTGTCTACATCGTGGATAACATTGCTTCGCCCTGTCTGTTTGGAGCCCTTCGCCCTGCCATTTATTTGACCATGGAAGCTGCGGAGAACAACCATGTAATCACCCATGAATTGTGTCATTATCGTCATGGCGACCACATCTGGCCGGTACTTCGCGGACTTTGTCTAGCCATTTGGTGGTGGAACCCTCTGGTATGGGCCGCTGACGGCATGTCCCGGATAGATTCCGAGCTTGCCTGTGATGAAGCGGTGATAAAGGAAATCGGCGAGGAGCACCGGCTTGCCTATGGCCGCACTCTTATCGATATGGTTTCCGTAAAGAGAAGGGCGTCCGACCTCATGTGCGCCGCCACCGCTATGAATTCCGGAAAACGCGGAATCAAGGAAAGGTTGAATATGATTATAAAAATCCTAAAACATTTGCTCCCGCTGTGGCTGTAGTACTGCTTATAGTGTCAGTCTGCGCCGCGTGTACCTTTACGGGCGCTGAAAGCAATGCAAGCGAACCTGTCTCTGACGAGCCATCCGCTTCAAGTGAGCTTCTGGAACCGAAAGAAGCTGAGCAATTTGAACAAGAGCCGTTGCCGCCAGCTTATAGTCTGTCATGTTACATTAAGATTGATTCTTTGCACACAATTGAGTCAACCCAGTTTCCGTTAACGGACGATAAAGCCGCGATTGCGGAAAATGTTATTATGTATTATTTGGTAAAATCATCCGCGCGGCCTGGAGTAGACATTGATACGCTGGATGGGTGGTATTTGATTCACGCTGTATATTCTGACGGTACGGCCGCGGATTATTACGCATATATGCTTGATGGCAATGCCGTATTGCAAAACGGAAGCGACGGTAGTTACAGCACGATAGACAACGGGCTTTACGCCGAGCTTGCCCAGGTTTTGATAATTAATGAAGAACCATATATAGCGGATATATTGGATACCGCCATATCAAAGGCCATTCTTGATTCCAACCTGAGCAACTTTAATAATGCCATGCAACATCACATACAATTCAGTAAATGGGATAGCCATTAAGTATCATGACTGCCATATCTTAGGAGGTATAAGTATTCCCGCCTCCTTAAGCATATAATTGTATGTCCACCTGTCATTTTCACTGCGCCAAGCATCAGGGCCGAAATATACGGTCGAACAGTCACAGTTATGCAGCGCACCTAAAAGGTTGATACGGCTGCCATAGGCAGTTAAGCCAATTCTATGCAGGCCTGGTTTATCAATTGGCACTGTTAATTGATAAGGAGAGATAAAAATATTTCCGGCATCTTTTCCATCCAAGCTTACGGATAATAGAGGCGCCCTGAACATAGGACAACGTATATTAAGCATACCCGGCTTAAGCTCCGTTTCTAAATTATACGTAACATTTCCGCCATAGAAGGGAAGCCCTTGCCGCGTCCAGTCACCAAAGCTCAAGCAACACACCGGGGAAGTTAGGCGAGCCATGTCTCCATCTACCTTTACGCCGAAATCTCCTAAAACATAGCAATATTCCACATCTGTACGGGAGTTGTAGTCAATGGCTATAATCAGCTCGTTTTCACCGGCGGGAACATATCCCAGCCGTATTTTTTGTATGCAATGGTCAACAAAATATCCACAGCCTATTGTCTGTAATTGCTTACCGTTAAAATACACTTTAGTATTTTGGAGGTTTTCCAAGCCCAGCTCCACATTATCAGCTGGAGTATCAGCGTATATTTTAAACCGTAAGGATAAAACATGCTTTTCGTCTCGAAGCTCCGACTGTGCCCAGGGTTGCGCCATATCAGCCGTACGCAAAGGATAACCAAGACGCGCCCTTATTATATTGTCGATACGCAGAATTTCCTCCCTTGGCCACCAGTGCTCGCTGTCAAGCCTGTATTCCGCCATATCCAGGAGCAATGCATTAGGCTCGGATAAGGTGACCGGTATGGAATTCTGGAGCTTTAGGGTGTTTTCGGCCTGAGAGCTTTTACCTATATTTATATTGATATTGGGCTTGACTTTACCGCTTTGTTTTGGAGCTAGCTGTAACAGCAGACTGTCATGATATTCAAAGGTATGCTCAAGAATTGTGCTGTCATTGTTATATTGCGGTTCGGCATAAGGCCTTATTTCTCCTGTCAGCGTATCATACAGCGTAACCTCATATTCACCCGGTATCGTGATCCTTGTATGAAGAGAAACCGGTACATCTGGATTTGGGGGGCGGAACGCGTTACATATAAACAGCCATTTACAATCTCCATCCTGCCTAAGCTGATAGAATAAGTTATCCGTACGGGCTCCCGGCTTCGGATAAGGGCCGTCAGCGTCACTGCCCAGTACCTGTATATCCAACGTACGGCAGCGCTTCAGCGCTTCAAGTATTTCAAATTTTTCCATTCCCACTATTGTACATTCCTTGGCAAATTCATGTACCTCGTCAGAAAGCGCCGCATCTACATAAAGCGGAAGCTTACCTGCGAATACCACCAAGCCGCCCTGTGCCTTAAAGGCTTTTAAACTATCTAACGTTGTTTGACGAATGGTTTCACAGCCTGGCACCAATACCGCGTCATAAGTCATATTTCCAACCTTGAAGCCGCCGGATGCCGTTCCTGTTTTTTGTGAAGGCAGCAGAGATTCGCTTATAAAGTCGAAATCCATCAAGCCTGTAAGCAGCCATTGAGTTACATTTTTAAAATTTATTTCCATTTGCCCACGGAACTCAATAGTTTGGTCGTTTGGCCCGAAATGAAGCCAATAGCTTTCTATGGGGTGGATAACTCCCAGCTTTACTATGGGTGCGCCACGGGTCAGAGCAGTGTTGAGCCTAGCAAAATGATCTTCAATACAAGAATACTTCAAATACCAAGGGGACTGATATCCGATGCTGGCGGGATAGTCCCGTTTAGCTTCTCCGGACAGGCTCACATGGTTGAGGTGGTGAACCCTTACCGTAATTCCCAGCGCAGCCTGCCAATCACCCTGTAATTTATGGCCCCGAAAATCAAAATCCCAGTTGGTAACTCCATACAGCTCACTTAAAACTCCTTCGCGGCCATATTGCCTGGCAACGCTTTGAGCCTGCTTGGCGGTATTAAATTCACGCTTATCACACAGCATGTCTATGCCAGGTATATGCATACTACGATAGCAACGCATAGCTTCCCCCATAGAAACAGTCTGCAAATCCAGGGAGGATTCATTCATCATATGCCCGGTGAAATAAATCCTGTTTTGCCCGCACCAATTCCCGATAACATCCGGGGTAGCCCGTGTAAACATTTCGCATAACAGGTCGTGATAGTAATAACGGATACGGGATTTCTTGTTTTGCCCAAGCTCCCAAAACAGCTCCGGCAGATGGTCGAGAAGGCTTACTCCGTACGCGGATTTAAAATTCCCTTCGCATTCTTCGGTATACGGTATACTGACGTCCTTTTTTTCCTCGGCAAAGCTCAATGTATTTTTGTAAGCCATCTGAGGCTCATCGGTAAATATTGCAGGTACTGTCTTGCCAAATTCGCTGCCAAGCATGGTTTTAAATTTCTCATATATGCAGGCTATGAATTTTTTTATGGCGTTTTCATCAAGTGTGTTTACATAGGCCTGATTGTTGTACCATGGATTATCCGGTGCTATTTCCAAGTAGGCGTACCAAATATTTTCATCAGGCAGTGTTGACTCGTCAGGCTTCAGCCTTTCATATTCTTTTAAATAGCCGTCCTCCAGACTGATTCTGTATTTAGCTAGTAAGTCTCCGCAGCCATAAGAGGTTGCGGCCACTCTGGTGTTATAGGTATAGCTGTCTTTTACCCTGCCGTTTTTCTTGAAGGGTGTGAATACCAGATATCGGATCCTGTACCTTTCATCCTGAGTGACCCTTCCTCCTCCGTAGCCTGAAGGCCAGCGGTCTTCATCATAAAGCCAGGTCAGCATGTTTTCTTGGGTGGCCCTCTCATGGCAGTCTTTGTACAATGAAATATATTCCTCCCCCAAAAAATCCGTTGCAAGCCCGGTGCGGGAATGTATATGGAATCCTCCCATGCCCATTGACTTCATGTGCCCTATTTCTTCCAGAAGAATATCCTTATCAAGCTTGCAGTTCCATGACCAAAAAGGAGCGCCCCTGTACTCAGAACCAGGGTTGCGGAACAGCTCCTGTGAAAGCTTAGGTAATCGACTTTGGGAATAAAGCATACTAATTGTCCTCCAATAATTATTCCTTGACGGCTCCAGCCGCTATAGAATCAACAAAGTGCTTTTGCATCAAAAGATATACCACTACTATGACCAGCGCGCTTAAGGATAGCGCGGCAAACACCGGAGTATATCCGATTGTTCCAACCTTTTCATTAAACAACGCCACGCCTACGGATAAAGTATATTTTGTTATGTCCGTAATTGAAATAAGCGCCCATAAGTATTCATTCCATACCTGCATGCTTGACAGAATTACCATGGTGGCGATAATAGGCGAGGCAAGAGGCAGCATGATATTCCAAAATACCCGAAAATTTGAGCAGCCGTCCAGCTTTCCGGCCTCCATTAATTCGTCAGGCAAATCTTGAAAGTAGTTACGGCATATGGTCAGACCCAGCGGAGCAAAACCCTGGAAATAAGGAAATACCAGCGCGGGCAAGGTATTGTTCAAGCTAAGCTCATTTATCATCATGTACATGGGTAACAGAATGATAGCAGTAGGAATCAGAAGATTAAAGATAACCATATAGTATAAAAAAGTTTTGAATCTAAAATTCAGCTTTGCGAAGGAATATCCTGCTAATGTTATGAACACAATGTTAACTATGGTGGTAGTCACAGTGACCACAACGCTGTTCATAAAATAGCGGGATATACCGCCTTGAGTCCACGCCAATGCGTAGTTATTAAAATTGAGTTGAGACGGCAGCGTCCAAATACTCTTTAAAAATTCTGTTTCTGTCTTTAATGATTGTATGACCACCCAAAACAATGGGTACACGGAAATTATGGATGCAAACAAGAGAAGCATAAAGTGAAATGTTTTTGAACGAACTCCTTTGTTGGAACTCACGCTGCTTCCCTCCTTCGCAGAATTCTTGTCACTATTTCCTTAATGATCATAATACCTATCATCAAAAGCATCAGTAAAACGGATGCAGCGGTGCCGCCGCCAAAATCCAGATTAGTGAAAGCCTTTGTATAAATATAGGAGGTGATCACATCGGAAGCCCCTCCGGGGCCGCCTTTTGTCATGACCCATATGAGGTCGAACATCCTTAACGCGTTTGTTACCGTCAGCATAAACAATACGCCGAAAGTAGAGGACAGGTAGGGAACGACTATGTGGAGGATTCTTTTAAGTCCATTGGCCCCATCGATTTCCGCCGCCTCCAATATATCGGAGGGCATTTTCATCAAACTGCTGTATAGTATCAGCATATTAAAGGGAGTTGTCCGCCAAATCCATGTAACCGATATAGCCAACAACGCAGTTTGAGGACGGCTTAGCCAAGCAATAGCGATTGAGCCAAGCCCTGCGGACTTTAATATCTGATTCAACGGGCCGATAGTAGGATCATAGATAATCCGCCAGATACAGCCAACTACTACCATCGAAATCAAATATGGAATAAATAAAGCGGTATTGAAAATCTTTTTGCCAGGAACTCCCTTATATAAGAAATATGCCAGGATAAAACCCAGGGGTAGGGCTACCATACTGATGGCCATAAGCTGAGCCGTATTGAGAAGCGAACGGGCAAACCGTGGGTCAGCCAATACGTTGGCAAAATTTTTGAATCCGACGAAATCCACAAGATCCCCTAGTCCGTTATATTTATAGAAGCTTGTTTTCAAAGCGTTCACAAAAGGTATGTACAAAAATATAATGAATGAGGTTATCGTAGGTGCTATCATAGCGTACCCTAATGCGGCCTCACGGCTTTTTCCGGCCTCGTACTTGGAATTTGTTTTACTCAAAAGCTTCCGCCTCCTCGCTTTAGGAATTGAAGGTTTCGTCTCCATTAATTCAAAGCAGCCTGATACATGGAATCCAGGGTATCTATTACATACTGTAAATCATATATTTCCAGAAGATAGTTAGGCAACAGATCTGTGCGAAAGGTATTTGACATTTCCGTAGTTACGTTTACAGGTACGTAAATATCCGGAGTGAAGCCGCTGTTGGCAGCATCTACATAGCCTTTCATCAATGTGTCGCCTTCGTCCATCTCAACATTTGTAAGGCCGGAGATTACGAATCTTGCATAATCCTGGGAAAATGCGGTTTTGGAGGTGATGAATTTTACAAACCGCAGAGCTTCCTCCTGGTGCTGAGAGGATTTACTTATTGCAAAGTTACTGCTGGAGCCTCCCATAGAGCGTGAAGGATATCCCGCTACTCCCGGCAGCGGATAAGAAGCTAGCTCTACGCTTTCCGGAACGTTTTCATCAAGATATTGCATATAGTTAGACTGGATCAGAAGCTGAGGCATTTCTTCCTGTACAAAAAGCTGAAGCATTGTATCCCTGTTGCCGGTAAGCCCTGATTCCGGGAACCAGCCTTTATCCCACATTTCTTTAAAGGTAATCAGGCCCTGCTTGATAGCTTCATCCTGGAAAGTCATTTCGCCGGTTTCAAAAGCCTCGGGCTTAGCATCCAAGACGTCACGGCAATATTGATCCCATAAGAACCTTGGCCACCAATCAAGATTTTGCCCTTGCATGGATATGGGTACATAACCTTTTTCTTTTAATATTTCGTTATTCTGTTCAAATTCTTCCCAGTCATCAGGAGCATTCAATCCAAGTGAATCAAATAGCGCCTTGTCGTATATAACGGCAACAGTGGTCATAGTAAAAGGCACGGTAAAGTTCTTATCCGTGTAGTCTCCGCCCAGCGACCTTAACAAAGACCGGCTGTTTTGCAAAAGGCTGGGCAGCATGGTTTCGCCCCATATCTCGTCTCCTTCATAATTCATACCTGTGGCAAGTTCGTCTGTCAGTTCCACAAGAAGATCACTTTTCACTTGTTCTAAAAGAAAGCTCGCATTGGTCCAGATAACGTCCGGAACTTCCCCAGAAACGTTCATTGCCGTAAACTTCGCATAATAATTGTCTGCGCTGATAAATTCATAGTCGATCTTGATGTCTGGGTTCTGCTCCTCAAACAGTGCGATCATATCCTCCATGATCCCTCCGAAGGTGTCAAGAACACGAATGGTTACTACATCACCGCCGCTGTCTGTGGAAGTATTTGCATCGGTCTTGGCAGCTGTTTCACTGCCGGAGCCGGAACAAGCCGAAAACAGCATCATTGTCATAATCACTGTTAGCAATAAAGATATAATACGTTTTTCCATACTAATTCTCCTCATTTCATTGATATACTTCTATCTCAGCCAACTGCATACGGTATTGATTCCAATCATTCGGATTGCTTCTCAAGCTGCTGCCTTCGATTTTTATATATCTGGCTTCAGATGAAGCAAATGAGAAGCTTTGAACCTCATTACCAGGGAGCTCGTAGCCTGTTTCAGTTATCACGGTAGTCCAATTGATATTGTCTTCCGACAGCTGTATAGTAAAAGCAACCGGAAACCCGTAGCCTGTGTTACTGCCATCATTTCTTGGGTATAAATCCACTGTTTGAATCATGTATGCTTTCCCCAGGTCAAGCATGATCCATTCGGTATGGTTCGTCCCTGTATCATTGCTGCTGGTCCATCCCATGGACAGGCTTTCAGTGCTGTCACGGCGTCCGTCAACTATATTGGTTGTACGCCACCCGGAAGAATTATATGAGCTGGAAGCCTCCACCCGTGTAAATAAAGCTATGTTGTCAGACTTTGTTAATTCTCCGGTCGTCATATTTATGTCCACTTGTGACGAAGAGCCGCTTTCTCCTGTAAAAACCAAGGTTTTGACATAATTTGTGTTCGATTCCATAATTCCGGTATTTAAGGTGAAGTATACCTCCTGCTCACCTCTTAAGATGCCGCTTGTGGTTTCAAGATTCAGCCAATCACCATATCCGCTTGCCGTCCAGCTTTCAGCCAATCCCCCGCCTGTGTTTACCAGCTTTATACGGCGCTTATACAGCGCATCTTCAAGCACAATATCCGATTGCTGTATTTCCGGATTTGTTATAATAATCCTTGGAATCGGTACCTCATTTAAATAACCTAACATGTTATCCTCTGCAAACATTAGAGCGGAATTTTTATATACCGCTAATTTCAGATACAGCTGCTGAGCTCCATCGATACCATCCGGTATGGAAAAGCTTATATTTTCTTCCGAATGCATACCGTATTCTACTTCAACGCCAAAAGAACCGCCGTCTATTACGATATATTCATCAGTACTAGGGTTTTGATATCCGGCTTCCCAATTAACGGTGATTTGAGTTCCGTTGGTAAATTCATCATTGTAGACAACAACTGTTCTGTTTAATGTGTCATTGCTTAAGTAAATAGCTGGCGTAACCCCAATCAAGTTTGAAAGGTCAAACTCTTTATCAAAAGCGGCCACAGGGGCAAATGAGTTTTTGTAATACTCATACCCGTCTCCCTTTATCAGTGAGGAAAACTTGCTGTCATATGGGTTGAATAACGGCCTTGTAAGAGAATCCGGTTTTAAACCGGGAGCTGTTAAATCCTCCCACTGCGGATGTATAGTGCCGTCAATAGGCTCTAAGGCGTAAAACATATCACTAAATGGCTTAAAATCCGCTACTCCGATATATCTGGCTCCTCTGGTCACTCTTCCAACGGATCTTGCGTAGACTGCCCGAGATACCACATTGTCATCGCCAAAAAATGAAGCGCCGCTTACAGACTGGAAAGAGCCGTCATTATTCAGCAGCGGCAATCCCCTGCTGGGAGTCATCGTTTCACCTTCTCCTATTGGCTTGACAGTGCCGGATATGAACGAATTATATATATCGCCAGTATTTACTATGGACGGAAAACCGTTCATATGAACACCTTGGTAGGAATAATGCAGATTTATTTGGTCATTAAAAGGAAGATCATTTCCATCTCCGTCATTATAAATAGGCCTTGTGTTATCGTAAGAAAGCACAGCTTCCCTCAAAGCCGGCATAAGTATCTCGGCGTCTTCCGTTCCCCATGATTCATTTGTTGTAGAATACATTACGATGGAAGGATGGTTTTTAATTACACGGACCCATCTTTTTACCCACTCGCTGCAATTAGAAATGGCTTGGCTTCCATAATCCATGTTTTGATGTGTTTCCCAGAAAGCTCCTTCATCAATCATCATTAATCCGATTTCATCTGTGTAATCAAACAGCTCATTGGCAACAAAAGAACGGATGTGATTTCTTATTATGTTCATGTTTAATTCTTTGGCTTCATTTAAAGTTTGTTTTACTACTTCAAGGGCGGCATTGCTTGGGCATTCATTAAAGGAGTCATAGAAATAATACCGGTTTCTTTCGGAGTTTAAGTAATCAAGGCTTTCTCCTCTCAGGTTAGCTCTTATGCCATTTAATTCAAAGTAATTTTCATCAGGCTTAGCATTTAACTGCCTGAAGCCAAATCTTGAATCTACCGTATCACCCACTGAATCATTTTCCAAAAGCTCCGTAGTCAAAACGTACAGCTTAGGATCATGAGGCCACCAATAAATTGCGTTCGGCCATGATATATCGGCTATTTCAACCGTTTGCCAGGATTGGGCTGATATGGTAACAGACTGGTCATCAAACGCTTTTTCGCTGCCACCATCGACCAGAACGGCGTTGTTTGCTATCGTTATTGTCTTATCCGTATCGGTTTTATTTTCAACAGTTACCTTAATTGTAATGGTATCGTCTGAATGATCTGTATTTTTCTTTAAGTCTGTAATGATTTGGACATCCGAGATATATATTTTAGGTTTACCGACCAGTTTTACGTCCCCGCATATGCCCCTTCTGCCTATTCCGGAAATGAATTCCGTCCCAACGGGAAAGATAAATTTCCCGGAATCAGACAAGGCCTCCGCTGGAAAAGAAGCTGTTCCGTATATATGCACCTCAAGAAGATTCGCCTCTCCCACCGTTACATATTGTGTTACGTCAATTTCATATGGAAGCATCATCATGAGGTAATTATTGGTTTCTTCTCCCCCCACCCTGTTGCCATTAACATAAGCCTCAGCCAACACAGTTAATGCCCCTATTTCTAAAAAAATCTGCGAATCAGACATTTCAGCGGGAACAGTAAATTCTTTTCTGTACACTCCATAAGTTAAATCTCTCCAAGCTTGAGGGTAACCATATTCCTCAGGCGTATCCCAATATGAAGGAACCCTGATATCATACCGCTCACTTTCGTTATCAGGATAAAAATCCCATGTTCCGTTTAATAATTCTGATTGCCTGTAATAAGCCTCCTGTTTTGGTCTGTTAATCATTCTGGTTCCCATAGTAATCACATACCTTTCTTTAAAAATCGTTGTTTGAAAATTTATGATAAATATGAAATGTTCATATCCGTATAGCTGTGCTTTTCTCCGCTTTTTGACGGTATTCATTAGGCGACATCCCGTATTTCTCCCGGAATTTGCGGTGAAAATAGCTGCTGTTTTCATAACCTATTGCCGCGATTATATCTCTTATAGAAAGGTTCGTGTCACATATCAAAGCAAGAGCTTTTTGAAAGCGTTTGCGTTGCAAGAGTTCTTTGAAGGTTCCGCCTGTTTTGCTTTTTATCAATAGGCTCATGCCGGTAAGAGTTTGATTCATGTTTTGGGCAAACTCCGTAAGCGTGGCAGTTTTATAATTATTCTCAATGTAATGGAGAAGTGCCCTTAACACCACATCCTCATAATTATTCGGAGCTTCCTGATTCAATGCCTTTGCATTTTGTAGGAGATACATTAATAATAGACCTATCAAATACTGGTTGATACGGTTTTGGCCCGGCTGCTTATGCACAAGCGAATACACAAGGTTTTCCATGAGGTTTGATGTTTGCAGGTTGTCTGACAGCTTAAAATGCAAATATTGAGAGCTTCCTCCTTCATGCCGTAAAAGGTCAACAAGAAAATCCGCCAGAAAATTCCCTTTTTCCAGCATTTGCAACGCGGCATCGAAAAATTCCGGTAAAATAAAAAGATTTATTCCAATATCGTTTGCGCCGGCCGCTTTGATAGCATGCTGAGCGTTCTGGTTCAGAAGAAGTATATCTCCCGCATCCATAACGACTTGACAGTCGTTTATACAATGAGTAATTGAGCCTTTACACACATATATCATTTCTATGTAATCATGACCATGCAGGGGAAAATCAATAAAACGGGTATGCGTCCTGACAGCTATTAGCTCACCGGCAGCCAGCATTCTGTTTCTTTCCACAACAAATTCATTTCGATCCGTATAGTTAGATTTTTCCACTTCCTTATTTCCATTGAGGATTTTCTGTTCTTCAGCTGTAATCCGCTCCAATATGTTAAGCAGTGCTTTATCCACATTCGCTCCTCCTCCGGCAGTGATACCTTATCTCCTGTTCTTCATCACTAGTTTTGATCAATAAGTACATAATATGAAGATACTGATCTTATAATTAATTATAGAGTAAATAAAATAAAAAAATAAGGACGTAGTTTCAAAAATACTGCGTCCTTATTTTTTTGTAGATTCACAAACAGCAAGAAGGGAAAGCATAAAATAAGGGTAAAGTAAACGGCTTAGAGGCATTCATTGGCCTCATTTAGCACAGTATTATAAAGCTTTGACGAGATGCGGTAATTATTCGCAATCAGCCGGTCTAAATCAGTTTTAATTTCTTTAGTCATTTCTAATGTTCAAAGCTCCTGTCAATGATTTTATTGTCCCTAAATCCTGATAATACTCGGATTCCGTATATTCGCCCCAATAAAGCTCTTGTATTTTAAGTGTTTCGATAAAGTCATTCAGGGAAATTCCCGCAAGCTCCGCCGCCTTTGCCAGAGAAACAGTTTTTGAAAGAAATAGGCTTATTGCCAGAGATACAAGTACATTTTCTTCATCATTTTTACCATGCACCATGTTTTCAAGCAAAGGAAGTATATCTTTTGGAACATATACACTGCTTTTTTCTATTGCCATAGCTGCACCTACTTTCGATTTCATACTAAACATTTATATCCCTATATATTAATTATATACCGAATACCGCCTTTTCAGCAATCTTAAATTGTTTAGAGGAAATCATAAGAAAATCATAGCGGGCTCTCATAAGTTTTCAATATCCCCTCCGCAATCGCCCTTTTTGCAGTCCGCATGTCCATTGCCTGCTTTTCAATATATCTATGGGCCTCCTGCTCGCTCATGTTAAAATAGGAAATCAATATGCACTTCGCCCGGTCAACAATGCGGATGTCCTCGATTTTCTGTTTCAGCTTACTGTTTTCGGCCTGTATTCTTTTTAGTCTGCTTTGGGCTGATTTCGCGAGTCTTAATGCCGACCAAAAAACTGACTTGTTTACGGGCTTTGCTACCACCAGAACGCCATCGTCCTCGCAAAGGCTGGAAACCGCGTCAAAATATTCGTTCTTTACTACAAGAATGACCTGTGAGACGCCTCTTGACGCGATATACCTTGACAGGTTTTCGCCGGATTCATCCCGAAGAGGGGCATTTATGAGTACCAAATCGAAATCCCGCTCTAAAAGCAGGCGGCGGGCTTCCGCGCAGGTGGGTAAAGCGACGATTTGGTTGACGGAAGCCGCGCTTAATATTTCTGAAAAGTAAGCCGCGCTTTTCTCTGATAATGTAACAATAAGAGCGCTTTCCATTTTGCCGCCACCTTTCATTTGGGAATCAATATCAACTTAGGCAGTGCTTGGAAATAAACTTTACATCTTCCTTGTCTTTTTGC
>Ga0153950_1000136_pt1 | contig 31230 bp, 25 predicted proteins | sample TSNJ034MetaG_FD_104737 | JGI IMG/M metagenome (GOLD analysis project Ga0153950, IMG submission 104737) | Attine ant fungus gardens microbial communities from New Jersey, USA - TSNJ034 MetaG | ecosystem: Host-associated > Fungi > Mycelium > Unclassified | place: USA: New Jersey, Wharton State...
AACGTGCTTGCTATGAACTTGTGCCTTAGGCTCAAAGTTCTTTGCGCTTTTTGCCTCGACTGGTTTTGCACCGTAGTTTTACGCGGTCGCACCAAATCCCAAGCTTTCAGCAGACCCTACTTATAGTTATAAAGTCCATTTAAGACAACCCATAAAAAAGAGGTTCAGTATGGATAAGCATACAACGGAAATGGAAAGGCAAACCTTTCACACACTATTGGATAACGCTTCTATATGCGCATACACCGTGGATTGTCAGACAAGTGAAATTTTAATGATCAACGAAATAATGGCCCGCAAAGTGAATAAAAACAAAGAAAGCTTAATAGGCGTCCGCTGTTACGAGATGTTTCCGGAGGGCAGTCAATTGTGCGCCGGTTGCCCCGTAAAAAATAAACGGTTCTCAGACAAAGACATTGGCCATATGGAACAATTTCAAATATATAACTATTATTTTAACGAATGGCTCAAAATCCAGTCTCATCTTATTAAATGGCACGGCGGACGAGATGCCGTTTTAGTTCTTTATAAAGAACCGTGCTATGAACAGCTGAACGCTCAGGATGATGAACGGTTGGATTTCCGGGATAAAAAATTCACATTTCCAAATGCTCTATGCCTGGAAAAGGATATTGCGGAAATTCCTGTCGAAACGGACTTCACCCTTATTTGCTTTGATATTGTTTCATTGCGCACAATTAACGAGGGTTATGGCCGAAAGGCCGGGGATATGTTTTTATTTTCTGTCAGAGAGTGGGTTTCAAGCCTTGATTTAGGGCAGCCTTACCATTTGGGCAGCGACGAATTCTGCATATTACTCACCGGTGTCGATATGGAAACGACCCAGAAAACAGCCCGGCACATCTGCGACCGCTTTGAAAAACCATGGAATATAAGCCGGAACGGAGAGGACCTCCAGATTTTTTGCACCGTATCCATGGGCATAGTATCCAGCAAAGTCATCCATTCTTCCGACGATATTTTGAATGTCATCGAGCGTATTTTGAAAATTGCTTCCAAACAAGAAGAAATTGCCATCTACAGCGAGGAAACGGACCAGCTTTCAAAACGCCGCCTTGAAATAGAGATAAGCCTTAAAAGCTGTGTGAAAAATGGTATGCAGGGCTTTAGCGTGCATTATCAGCCTATTATCAATTCCATAACCGGGCTTTGGTGCGGCGTCGAGGCTTTATGCCGCTGGACCAGCCCCTCATTGAGCGTAATCTCTCCCCTTGAATTTATTCCCATAGCAGAGCAGCAAGGGCTGATCGGAGCTATTGGGGAGTGGGTTCTGGAAGTAAGCGTCAAACAGTGTAAGGCGTGGCATCTGGACGACCATGAGGAGTTTTTTCTTGATGTCAACCTGTCTCCCATTCAGCTTCTGGATGAAAGCCTGGATTCCAAAATCCTGGGAATATTAAAACGCTGCGGCTACCCCAGCCATAAGCTAAGCCTGGAAATTACAGAAAGCACCCAGCTTAATTTCAGCAATCATACCCTTGAAGCCATATTAAGGCTGACCCAGCAAAACATACCCGTTGCGCTGGATGATTTTGGAACGGGATATTCCTCTTACAATTCCCTTAAAAACCTGCCGGTCAGTGTGCTTAAAACAGAAAAAGCTTTTCTTGACAACATTGAAAACGACGAATACCTCCAGCTGTTGTTGGAAACGATGGTGGGTCTGGCCCATGCCGCCGGTATGAAAATGACCGCCGAAGGGGTGGAAACCGCCGAACAGATGAAAATATTGATGGATAACAGGGTCGATTATGTGCAGGGCTATTTATTCAGTAAGCCTCTTCCCAGTGAGGAATTTGAAGAAAAGCTCGACAATTTTTATCATAAAGAAGAAAATTCTATTGCAGGCGAGTACAGCCGGATTGATTTAAATTTACTGCTCAATTCGGAAAACGCGTATTCACTGCCCCCTTCTTTATACAAGACACTTATGCGGTGTATGCAGATACTTTTTAACACCCCGGATATAAACGACGGCATCAACGATGTTTTAGCCGTGGTCGGCGAGAAACTGGGCATAAACCGCCATGTGCTCTTCTTAAAGGACCCGGGGGAGGATACCTTTACCAATACCCATGAATGGTGCGATGATGGAACCGAATCTAATATTGGCCGGTTTAAAAGTGTTAATATTACAGAGGCGACCCCAAGCTTCATTCCTTTGTTTGAAAGAGAAGGCATGATCGTGTCGGCGGATATTGCGGCTTTGCCTCAGGATATATACCAAATGTTTCTGGGAATCGGCGTGAAAAGCAACATTGCCACTCCTTTATGGCGGGGAAAAGAACTGCTGGGTTATGTGGGTCTGGATGCGTGCACCAAGCGCCGGAACTGGCTGCCTGAGGAGGCGCTCATGGTTCACAGTGTCTGCGGAATTTTAGCCAATGTCCTTGACAGGATATATTTACAGGGCGAGATCATATACCGAGGAGAGGTGCTGAACTCTGTTCTTAATAACATGGATATTATGATCTATGTATCGGACCTGGAGACGGATGAAATACTCTTTGCCAACGACGCCCTGCATAAGAGCCTGGGGGCGGCCGATTCTATTAAAGGGAAGATTTGCTGGAGGACAATTCATAACTGTAAAACCGCCCGCTGTGCGTTTTGCAAGCTGTCACAATTGCTTGAAGACCCTGCGGCAGGCCCTGTTGTATGGGAGCATGTCAATGGGCCGGGCGGCAGGCATTATGTTGTGCATGACTGTATCATACAATGGGAAAACAATAAAAAAGCGCATTTGGGATACGTTGTTGATATAGCCCGATACAAATAACCCGCTTCTTTAACTGAAGATTTGCGGAAATCCAATCTGAAGATTGTAGGGATCAATGTTTGGATTCATGGCAAGAATCTGGGGGACGGTTGTCTGATAATATCTTGCAAGCTGATATAGGTTATCGCCCGGCCTTATGACATATGTAAGCTGCTGGGGACAATACATGGATTTTCACTCCCAATTATTTTTGTTTCAATTCAGTTTATGTGTGTTCACGGTTCTGTTCCTTGTTCTTGTAATATCAAAAAGACCGCTTTCTCCAAAGGGAAATAGCGGTCTTTTTTTTGCAAAATTCGGGGCGCTTTGCAGTTCATTATGGTTCCATTTGCAGCACTACTTTGGTGAAGGTGTATTTGCGCGCCGCCAGATCGGCAATCGTTCCAGGGGCCATTTCCAGTGGAAAGGTGTGGGATATATATGGTTTGATTTGGAGCCTTCCATCACTCAGATATCCAAGCACCGCTTTCCACTCGGTTCCAGGGAAAGGCGCGGAAAAGGAGTTCCAGGATCCCGTCGCGGTCAGCTCGTTGCGGACAATGCGTTCAAACGTCTTTGACGGAAACACCACATCCCTGTGGGCCGTTCCCAAATACAGGATACGGCCGCCCTTGCGAACCGCTCGAACCGCCTGCTCCTGCGTAATGCTGATTCCAGCGGTTTCAGCGCACACATCAGCCATTCTTCCGCCGGTCATGGTTGCTATAGTATCGATGGGATCGGCGGCATTGCTGTTCACGAGCGAAGTGGCACCGGCAGTTTTTGCCTGCTCCAGCTTGGTTTCATCCACATCGACGGCAACGACGGAGCCCGCGCCCATGATTCTGGCGAATTGGATGGCAAACAGCCCGATCGTTCCGCATCCAAGCACAACAACGCAATCCCCGGACTGAATCTGTATCCGTTTGATTCCATGAAGAGTAACCGCCGCCGGTTCAACGGCCGCGCCCTCCATATCGCTCACATTGTCCGGCATTTTAATCAGATTGCTGACAGGCGCCTTCACATATTGGGCGAACCCGCCGTCCCGGCGGGAGCCAAGATAATCATAGTTCTCACAAAGGCCAAAATCGCCCTTTTGGCAGGATTCGCACTGATAGCATGGAAAAATAGGGGCGACAACGACCCGGTCGCCTGGTTGGAGCTCCGACGCCCTTTCACCCAGCTTGTATACCTCGCCGCAAAACTCATGACCGGGAATGCAGGGGAAGTGATAGGTGCCGGTGTGCATCACCCTGTCCAGATCGGAACCGCAAATGCCCGCTGCCTTTACCCGGATAATGGCCTCGCCCGGGGCCGGGTCCGCAGGCATGGGGACATCCTGATACCGCAAATCTCCCGGCGCATATAATACTGCCGCTTTCATACAGTTATGCTCCTTCCATCACGACGACCGCTTTCATGCCGCTGCCGGAAGCCGCATAGGCGAAAGCGTCTGCTGTTTGGCCGATCGAAAACCGCCCTGTGGCCAGCGCACCTAGATTGACCCGCCCCGAAGCCGCGATTTCAATAGACTTGTGAAAATCGGACAAGGTGGAACCGGTCGTGCCCAGCACAACGAGCTCCTTGTAATGGATCAGGTTGGTGTTCAGGGTGACATTCTCCTTTCCGCTGGGCATGCCGCCGAAAAAATTGATTCTTCCGTGCACGGCGGCCAGCCCCAGCGCCTGGGCCTGCACCTCGGGAACCGAGCAGGCGGTAATAACCACATCACACCCGCGGCCGCTCGTTTCCTTTGCAACAGCCTCGGCCAGGTCGGACCCGGCGCTGTTGACGACGATATCGGCGCCAAGACCGGCAATTTCCTTTAAGCGGGTGTCGGATACATCGGCAACTATGATTTTTGCCGCGCCAGCAAGCCGGTTTACCATGACATGGCAGGCTCCGATAGGACCCGCGCCAATGATCAGCACCGTGTCTCCCGGCGAGGTTCGCAGCAGGCGCCATGAATTGTATGTACAGGAAAAGGGCTCGCAGATGGCGGCTTCCACAAAGCTAAGGCGATCCGGAAGCTTCACGACATTGCCCCTGGCGACAGCTGAAGCAGGGATTCGGACATATTCCTGAAACCCGCCGTCCCAACTAACGCCGAAAGCTTCGTAGTCTGGGCACATCTGGTTGAATCCGCTGATGCACATTTCACAGCTTCCGCACCCTACATTGGGGGGGATTGCCACCCGGTCGCCCACCGAGTAGCCCTCAACACTCTCCCCGACCGCGGCTATTTCGCCGGCAAGCTCATGCCCAAGTACCCGTTTGGCACCCGCCGGGATCTTGAAATGGCCAAATTTGTTGATCCGCAAATCAGTGCCGCAAACCGCGCATGCCCGTACCCGAACCAGCACTTCGTCTCCACCAATTTGGGGCTTATCCACGTGCTCCAAACGCAGATCGCCCGGGCCGTAATAATAGACTGATTTCATGTCGCGCCTCCTTTTACCATGTTCACGGGAATGGGAACGTATCCTCATTCCCAGTATAGAATAAAATTTTATTTTGTCAATAGATAATAAAAATAAATTCAATTCCTATCAAAGCTATAGGGCCGCGCACATTGAAGCGCGGCCCTATAGCAATTGCGAAAATAGACTTGTTCTGGAACCCACCGCCCAGATACTGCGCAGGGGTTTCAGAACAGGTCTAATACTCAAAGGCGGGTGTGCCTGATGGCTTTGTAGCTTTTTTCCATATACATTCGGGTTTTGTCGTACTGACGCGCGGCATAACAAGCGTAGAGTGTATCCATAACCAGAATCTGTGCGGATTTTGACGATGTGGATTCCCAGCCCAGGCCATCGTCGCTGTCCGACTGCTTTGTGGGGGTAAACAAAGTGGTGTCGGAATTTTTTGCAAGAGGAGAATTCTCAAAAGCGGTAATGCCAATTGTGGGAACCCCTCGCCCGCGGGCCAATTCCATCACATTCACCACGGATATGGAACGCCCCGAATTGCTGATTCCGATAACAACGTCTTCGGGGCCCGCCGCGGAGACCGTAATCAGTTGCAGGCTTTCGTCGCGGAAGAGCAGGCATTTTTTCCCTGCTCGCGCAAACCGCATGACGCCTTCCTCCGCCGCTATGGCGGAAGACCCTTTGCAGCTGAAAATCAATGTGCCGGCCTTTTCGATCATATCCGCCGCACGGCAGAGCTCTTGGGGATTGAGCATCTGTTTGGTTTGGGAAAGCATCTGCACATTGCGGTAATGCACTTTCTCGATGATGCTGTGCACGCTGTCGTCCTTTGTAATATTCTCGTAAATATAGGATTGGTCTAGCTGGGGATCAACGGGCTGTGTCAAGGATTCCGCAATGGCGATCTTCAAATCCTGGTAGCTGTCGAAATCAATTTCTTTTACAAAACGTGTAACGCTGGATTCCGCCACCGCGCACTCCGCAGCCAATTCCTTGATTGTAATCGTTTTGCAGGATTCGGGGTGGTCAAGAATATATTGTCCGATCCGTGCAAGGGCGGGATTCAGGTAGGCAAGCTTTTGCTGGATATTGACCAGCGCATTCTCTTTGCGGCCCATAGTGCATCTCCTCGCATATCATATAGAATAAAATTTTTTTCGCTAGATTCATTATAAAGCCTTTCCGGCCATTGTCAATAATAATATAACAAGCGGAAGGATAATCCGGAAAACACCATGGCATGAAAGCGAATGTGTAAATTGACAAGAAACATAGCGGTTTATTGTCAATCCATATAAAAGTTGCCCGAATTCAAATTAATTTTCATACTCCCATTGACAAAATAAAATTTTATTCTATAATGGAGACATCGAAATAAATTCCGGTACCGTGGCGGACGGTTTCCGCTCCGCACTACATAAAGGAGATGAACTGAAATGGTCGACAAGCTGGAAGGAAAAGTGGCTATTATTACCGGAGGTGCGTCCGGAATCGGAGAGGCCGGTGCCAGAATCCTTGCGCGGAACGGGTGCAAAATCGCGCTAATGGACATCAACAGGGAACGCCTGACGCAGGTTGCCGCCGAAATTACGGCGCAGGGCTGGGAATGCTTTGGCGAGTTGGTCAATGTCGCAGACGAAGCAGCGGTTGCCGCGTTCTTCGCCCGGACAGTCGAAAAATGGGGCAGGGTTGATATCCTGATCAACAGCGCCGGCCGGGATTCCCTTTCCCCGCCCATATCGGAGGTCACTTTGGAGGAATGGAACCTGACCATGGGGCCAAACCTCACCGGCGTATTCCTCTGCTGCCGCGAAGCTTTCCGAATCATGGAAAAGCAGCCAACCGGCGGGCGGATTATGAATATCGGCTCATCCTCCGCCAAGGTTGCATCCAGCCCCGGCCACAGCCCCTACCGGGCATCCAAGCACGGAATGATGGGGTTCAGCAAGAACATTCTCCTGGAAGGCGTTGGTAAGAACATCGGTGTAACCGTGATCAACCCCTCCCATGTCAAAACCCCCATGACCGAGATCATCGACCAGGGAATCTACGAAAGCGACCTCCCCGCCTATCTGGACGGCTGGCTGGACGAGAAGGAGCGCAGGGAAGGCATCCATGCAAGCTGCATCGATGTCGACAATGTCGCCGATATTATTCTTTATGTGGCCACCCGCACGCCGGACGTCACCATCCCGCAGATATCTTTTTATCCCACCCACAAGGCCCACCGATACGGCATGGAGGTTTAGCGCGGGGCGCATATGCCTTATGACAAATCTATTTGTAAAGGAAGGACGACTCATGTCCAAACAATATGTAATGGCATTCGACGCGGGAACCACCGGCTGTCGCAGCATTTTATTTGATCATGGCGGAAACATGATCACAACCGCCTATCAGGAATTCCCGCAGATATATCCAAGGCCCGGTTGGGTGGAACACAATCCCATCGATATCTGGAATACCCAAATGAGCACGGCAAAAAGCGCGTTTGCCCAGGCGGGAATAGAACCCTCCCAGGTATCGGCCATCGGCATTACCAATCAGCGGGAAACCACCATGGTGTGGGAGCGCTCCACCGGCAAGCCGGTGATGAACGCTATCGTGTGGCAGGATCGCCGCACCGCATCCATATGCGAGGAGCTGAACGAGCGCGGGCTTTCCTCATACATTGAGGAAAACACCGGCCTGCTGATCGACGCCTATTTCTCCGGAACCAAGATCAAATGGATACTGGACAATGTGGAGGGCGCGAGAGCGAGGGCCCAAGCGGGCGAGCTCTTGTTCGGCACCGTGGATACCTGGCTGATCTGGAACCTGACCGGCGGCAGAGTTCATGTCATCGACTACTCCAACGCCTCCCGAACACTATTGTTTAACATTAAGACAGTGAGCTGGGATGAACGGATGCTGAAGGAGCTGGACATTCCTGCCCGGATGCTGCCCACACCCATGCCCTCCAGCCATGTATACGGCATGACGGACGAATCCATTTTCTTTGGCGGCAGCATTCCGGTGGCCGGCGCGGTAGGGGACCAGCAAGGCGCTTTGTTTGGTCAGGCGTGCTTTGCCGAGGGACTTGTCAAGGCGACCTACGGAACCGGAGGTTCCCTGATGATGAACACGGGCTTTTCTCCGAAGTTTTCCAAAACGGGTCTTCTGACCACCGTTGCTTGGGGAATCGACGGCAAGGTGGAATATGCGCTGGAGGGTCTGCTCTACGTGGTGGGTGCATCGGTGCAGTGGCTGCGGGACGAACTGCGGATTGTCGGCTCCTCGGCCGAAACGGATTATTTTGCCTCCCAGGTCGCGGATACCGGCGGCGTGTATTTCGTGCCCGCTTTTGTGGGACTGTCCGCCCCTTACTGGGATCAGTACGCCCGGGGCGCCATCATGGGCCTGACCAGAGGCACCAACCGCAACCAGATCATCCGGGCCACGCTGGAGTCCATGGCCTACCAGATCAAGGACGTTATTGAATGCATGCAGCAGGATTCCGGCATTGCCAACACCGGGCTCAAGGTGGACGGCGGCGCCTGCCGCAACAATTTCCTCATGCAGTTTCAGGCGGATATCCTAGGCGTTGAGGTTCTGCGGCCCAAGGTAGTGGATACCACCGCCCGCGGCGCCGCCTTTCTCGCAGGCCTTGCCACCGGCTTTTGGCGCGACCGAAAGGAGCTGCTGGACACCTTTGAGCTGGATCGCAAATTCGAGCCCAACATCGCCCCCGAGCAGCGGCAAAAGCTTTACAAGGGGTGGAAAAAAGCGGTTGTGCGCGTGCAGGACTGGGAAGAGCATTAACGAAAATAACATGTGGGGGAAAAGACCGGCTCTTCTTTCAATAATTGTGGATGTTCTAAAAAATAAAAAGCTAAGTGTCTAACTATAAAAATTAAATTGTCAGGAGAATCATTATGAAAAAATCATGTTTTCTTTCAATCATTGCCACTCTGCTCATCGTCGTCACAGCTGTGGGCTGTAATGGAGGCGGCACAACAGCTTCCCCGTCAACACCGGCTCCTGCCGCAACAACAAATGAGGACAGCAGCCCGCCCGCGGATGTTGCCGAGAAAAAACTGGTGATTGGCGCTACGATCCTAACGCGGGAGCATGTCTTTTGGACCATGGTGGAGGAAAGCCTAAACGAAAAAGCGCAGGAGCTGGGTGTGGATATCATCGTGTCCGACGGCAAAAGCAGCGCCGATTCCCAGTATGCCCAAATCCAAGACTTTGTCACACAGAAAGTGGATGCGATCATTGTGGCCCCGGTTTCTTCGGCTGCGTCCGCTTCCGCCGCCGCTCTGGCGAAAGACGCTGGGATTCCGGTGTTCTCGCTGGTCATTGATACCAACGGCGAGCGAGTGTCCTTCATCGGCGTGGACAACATCCTCGGCGGCGAACTGGCGGGAGAATATGCCGCCAAGGTACTGGGGGAAGAGGGCCAATGCGCGATTATTTCCTGGGATGATCTGGATATTTGTATTGACCGGGCAACAGGCTTTAAAAACATTATTGCTGAACATCCGGGCATGGAAATCGTATCGGAGATATCCTATGCGGGGGATACAAACAAGGCCGCCAGCGTTACCCAGGATTTTATTACCCAGTTCCCCGATCTAAAGCTGATTTACGCAGTAGGCGATCCTGCCGCTGTAGGCGCTGTGAATACGGTCAAGGCGGCGGGAAAGGACATCAAGGTTATCGGGTTTGACGGCAACCCGGAATTTTATTCCGGTACAAAAAACGATCCTGAGATATGGATTGCCGATGTGCAGCAAGATCCTCGCGGATGCGCGGCCATGGCTGTGCAGATCGCCGTGGACTACCTGAAAAACGGCACGCAGCCGCAGGAAATCAACCTGATTCCCCCCACGATGATCGACACGGAGGAGGTTATCGCCAAGGGGCTGTAATACTACGCGCGGGATTCTCGTACAAACGCGGGAAGCCTGTTGAAAAGAGGTGATAGCATGTCGGATACCCCAGTGATCCGCGTGGAAAACATCGGAAAACGCTTTCCGGGGGTTGTGGCGCTGGATGGAGTTTCCATGGCCATCTATCCTGGCGAAGTGCATGTATTGATCGGTGAAAATGGCGCGGGGAAATCCACCCTGTTCAAGATTATTGCCGGTATACACCGCCCCGACCAGGGCACGGTGTATTACAAGGGGGAGAAAGTCGAGTTCACTTCCCCCAGTCAGGCTATTGATGCGGGCATCGCGATGATTCACCAGGAATTGAGCGCCGTAAAAGATCTCACGGTGTCGGAAAACATCTTTCTGGGACGGGAGATAAGCAAAAGGGGCTTTCTAAACAAGAAAGCCATGCACAACAAGACCGCCGAGCTGATGGAATCGCTGCAAATGGATATCAGCCCCCACGTTTCTCTGCGGGAGCTGAAAACGGCTCAGATGCAGATGGTGGAGATCGCCAAGGCAGTGTCTCAAAGCGCTTCGGTCATCATTATGGATGAACCGACCTCCTCCATATCCGACCACGAGGTGGATATCCTGTTCGATCTAATCCTGCGGCTGAAGCGGAGTGGTGTGGCGATCATCTACGTTTCCCATCGCCTGAAGGAGCTGTACCGGATCGGTGACACAATCACGGTGTTGCGCGATGGACGCCATATTACGACTATGCCAATTGCACAAACCGATGAAAACAAGCTGATCCGGTTGATGGTTGGCCGGGAAGTGGAAAAATCGGCCGGCTTCCAGAGCCGCGCCCAAGGTGAAATGGTTCTGGAGGCCCGGAGCTTGACCCGCAAGGGTGCTTTCAAAAACGTATCGTTTGGCGTGGCCAAGGGCGAGGTGTTTGGGCTGGCCGGACTTGTCGGCGCGGGAAGAACTGAAGTTGTGCGCGGGATTTTTGGAGCGGACAGCGTGGATTCCGGCAGCTTGCTTCTTCATGGAAACGAAGTTCGCTTTTCCTGTCCGAGGGAGGCGATCGAAAAGGGGATTGGGCTGGTTCCGGAGGATCGCCGTCTACAGGGGATTCTGGTAGAGGATACCGTGCACCGCAACATATCGCTGCCCAGTTTGTGCAACCATACAGTTGCCGGGTTTCTTAACCGGCAGTGGGAACGGGAGACCGCGAAGGAGTACATACAAAAAATCCGAATCAAAACCGCCAGCATGCTGGTTCAGACGAAGAACCTTAGTGGCGGCAACCAGCAAAAGGTGATCCTTGCCAAATGGATGGCCGCAAACTCCAAGATCCTTATCATGGATGAGCCAACCCGGGGCATTGATGTAGGCGCCAAATCCGAAATATACGCCCTGATCAGCCGATTTACCGAGGAAGGCGGCACTGTGATCGTGGTTTCCTCCGAGCTGGTGGAGCTGCTGCGCATCTGCGACCGCATAGGTGTAATGAGGGAGGGCGTGCTGACAGGCATTCTGGATCGAGCCGACGCCACGGAAGAGGCAATTATGATACTGGCCAGCCTGGACCCGGCGGAAAAGGAGTGATCGCAATGGAAACTGCACAAAAGCAAAAATTATCGATTGTGCAACTGATAACCGGCAATATCCTCATTGTGTTTTTGGTGCTGGTTTGTGTGGTGTTCGCGTTGTTTCAGCCCCGGTTCCTAACACCGGAAAACCTGCTCAATGTCCTGATCCAGGTCACGATCAACGCGATGCTGGCAACCGGGATGACCTTTGTGCTGCTCACCGGCGGCATTGATGTTTCGGTGGGCTCTGTGGTGGCACTGGCCGGAGTAATCAGCACCATGCTCGCAAAACCCATGACTGGGCTGAGCCCCGCGGGGGCCATCGCCCTTCAATTGGGGGTGACGCTGGGGGTCGGCTTTCTCTGCGGCGGCATCACCGCTTTTTCGGTGGCAAAGCTGAAAGTAGCGCCCTTTATCGCTACGCTGGCGGTGTCCTCCATCGCGCGGGGTGCGGGCTATATCCTGACCGACGGAAAAACGGTCTTCGATTTACCGGTAAGCTTTCAGATTTTGGGGCAGGCCAAGGTGTTTGGCACAGTGCCGGTTATGGTGATCATCCTTGCTCTGCTAATGGCCGTTTCCTACATCATTCTTAGCAAGCTGCCCATTGGCCGGCATATTTACGCCGTGGGCAGTAACGAGGATGTGGCCTATCTGAGCGGAATCAGCCCGGTGAAAATCAAGATGCTGGTATATGTAGTCTGCGCCTGCATGGCCGCATTTGGCGGCGTTTGCATGGCTTCCAAATTCGGCACCGGCCAGCCGGCGGCGGGCTCCGGGTATGAGCTGACCGCGATCGCGTCGGTCGTCATGGGCGGCACCAGCCTCAGCGGAGGCAGGGGCGGCATCGGCCGTACAGTCATCGGCGTCCTCACAATCGGCATTATCAACAATGGTCTCAACCTGCTTCAGGTTTCATCCTACTGGCAGCAGATCGCCATGGGCGCGATTATCATGGCGGCGGTCATTTTAGACCAGAACACAAAAAAATAAGCCGGGGTGTCCCGGCTCGAAGGAGGAAGCCCCATGTTGACAGACATCAACCATATTGGCATAAACGTAAAAGATATGCAAGCCAGTATCCGCTTTTACCGGGATGTGTTAGGCCTTGAACAGCTTGGAAATATCGTGGATCAGAAAGATTCCTGCAACAGGGTGCAGTATATGAAAGTGCCGGGCGGAGCAATGATTGAATTCATCGAATATTACCCGGAGAGCAAACAAACCAGCTACGACGACACCGATGCGGGAGTCATCCGGCACATTGCATTCACCGTATCCAGCAGAGAGGACCTGCGGGCGTTGTACGTAAGACTCCAACAGGCAAAGGCAGAGGAATTTTCCGGGATCACCTTTACGGAGCCCGCTTACCTCCCTTACCTTGACCTGGACAACCTGCTTGTGCGGGATCCCAATGGTATTGAGCTTGAATTTTGCCTTAAGCGCACCATTGGCCGTTACGACTGGCCACAGGATCTGCCGGAAAAGCAACGCTGACGACGCGAAAAACAATACCATAAAAGACCGGTTTCAGCGCCATACGTGTTCTCTCCGAGTAAATACCCCGCCCCTTGGGACGTTCGACCCATATTTCCCCGCTGTGCTTGCAGCGGGGAAATTTATTGTTTTAGTTTCAAACAGGCCGATATTTACAAAACCTATGTTTGCGTACAGCGAGCCTTTGTGCTATACTATGGTGTATTCGAACACGCGATAATCATGCAATTGCTGTAGTATAAGGGATTTTTCCGCTTTTAGCGGCAAATGCCGAAAAACGCAGGCGCCATCGGGCGCGGGCCGTGCGGGCCGGACAAAATCCTGGCGAACGGCGGTCAACCGCCTTGGACGGCAGCTGAAAAAATGTGATCAGAAAGGGAAATTTCCGCATGCAATACCATATTTCCGGCAAGATGAAGAATCTAAAGCCCTCCGCGATCCGCGAAATATTCAAATACGCCGGCGACCCTGCCGTGATCTCACTGGCGGGGGGGAACCCCGCCCCTGAAACCCTGCCCGCCGAGGATGTGCGCCGGCTGATGAACGACGCCCTGACCCAGGACCCCATGACCGCGCTGCTCTACAACCAGAGCGAGGGCTATTCACCGTTGCGCCAGGCGCTGCGGGATTACCTGGGCGGGGGCCTTGTGAAAGAGAGTGACGACGTAATCGTGCTTTCGGGCGCGCAGCAGTGCATGGACCTGGCGTGCAAGGTGCTCTGCGACGAAGGGGATGTGGTACTCTGCGAGTCGCCCAGCTTTATCGGCTCGCTCAACTGCTTCCGCTCCCACGGCGTGAGGCTGGTGGGGGTGCCCATGGAGCAGGACGGCATTGTGATCGATGAGCTGGAAAAGGCCATTATCCAAAACAGGAACGCGCGCATGCTCTATTTGATCCCCAACTTCCAGAACCCCACCGGAATCACCATGAGCGCCGAGAAGAGAAAGGCCGTTTACGCGCTGGCAAAGCGCCACGGCCTGGTGATCGTGGAGGATAACCCCTACGGCGACCTGCGCTTCTCGGGGGAGGACATCCCCTCCATCAAAGCCCTGGACGACGACGGCGTGGTGATCTACGCGGGTACCTTTTCCAAAATCCTGTCCTCCGGCATCCGTGTGGGATACATGGTGGTCAGCAAGGAGCTGATGGGCAAAATCGTGGTGGCCAAGCAGTGTGCCGACGTGCACTCCAGCATGCCGGCCCAGATGCTCTGCCACCGCTTTCTGACCCAGCGGGATGTTTTGGCCCATATCGAAAAAAACAAGGCTGTATATGCCCACAAATGCAACCTGATGCTCGACGAGATGGATGCCTCTTTCCCCAAGGAGGTCACTTACACCCGCCCCTGCGGCGGGCTGTTTATCTGGGCCACCATGCCCGCGCGCATCGACTCCAACGAATTCGCCACCCGCCTTGTGCGGGACAGCAAGGTCTGCGTGGTGCCCGGCTCCGCCTTTGTGGTGGGGGACGGCGCGCTGGCCAGCAGCTTCCGGCTGAACTTTTCGGCCTCGTCGGACGAGCAGATCAAAAAGGGCATCGCCGCCTGTGCCGCGCTGCTTAAAGAGATGCTGGGCTGAGAAAGCCCGCAAAGCTACCGGGAATCCCAAACGCAAAAGGAGCAAATCACCATGGAAACCACGCCCAAGGCGGAAAAGCGCAAAAATATATTCTCCGGCATTCAGCCCACCGGTGTGATGACGCTGGGCAACTACATCGGCGCGATCAAAAACTGGGTCGCCCTGCAGAACGACTACAGCTGCGTGTACAGCGTGGTGGACCTGCACTCGCTGACCATCCGGCAGGACCCCAAGGTGCTGAAACAGAACATCCTGCAGGCCTACGCGCTGTTGATTGCCTGCGGCGTGGACCCGGAAAGGTCCACGCTGTTCGTGCAGAGCCATGTGCACACCCACGCCGAGGGCGCCTGGCTGCTTTCCTGCTACACGCCCTACGGGGAGCTTACCCGCATGACTCAGTTCAAGGACAAGTCAGGCACCCATCCGGACAACATCAACGCCGGGCTGCTCACTTACCCGGTGCTGCAGGCGGCGGACATTCTGCTGTACCAGGCGGACCTGGTGCCGGTGGGGCAGGACCAGAAGCAGCACCTGGAGCTTTCGCGGAATGTGGCGATCCGCTTCAACGGCCTGTACGGCAACACGTTTACAGTGCCGGAGCCCTACATCCCCAAGGACGGCGGCAAGGTGATGAGTCTGGCCGAGCCCACAAAAAAAATGTCCAAATCCGACACAAACCCCAAGGCGTTTGTGTCGATTCTGGACAATCCCGATGCCATTGTCAAAAAATTCAAAAGCGCTGTCACCGATTCCGATACCCGAATCGTGTTCGAACAGGGCAAGGACGGCATAAACAACCTGATTACCATTTACTCCCTGACCACCGGCAAAACGGTGGCCGAGATCGAAAACGAATTCGCGGGCAAGGGCTACGGCGACTTTAAAATCGCCGTGGGCCAGACCGTGGCCGACCACTTGGCGCCGGTGCGCGAGCGCTTTGAGCGGCTTGTGCGCGACCCCGCCTACCTGGCCGAATGCTACCGCAAAGGGGCGGAAAAGGCGCTGCGCCTATCCACCCGCACGCTGGAAAAGGCATACAAGAAAGTGGGGCTGATTGGCGGTTAGCTGTTTCATCCCGATACAGCTGTGAAATCGCGGCGCGTTTTTCCCAAAACGTATAAGCCGCCGTGCAGCAACTGCACAGCGGCTTATACCGATTCGTTTGAGGTGTGTGTTTTTGAGGAGGGTAGAGCATTACCCGTTCAACGTTGCGGCTCGTTTACTGGGGTATGTTTACATTATACTCTTTTATTTCGGTTGTTTGTTAACCCGCTGTAAATAAAAAATAAAGATGATGTATATAATTTGTAAACCGGTTCCCAATAAATGCCATATTTTGATGAATCAGCGCGGCCCGGGGCAATAAAGAAAGACAGGCGTTAGGTTTTTTGCCGGAATGCCCCGGGAGCTCTGCGCAAAAATGCGACCAGCATAAGGAGGCCAACCAATGGAAAAGGTAGACAAACGCAGGGAAAAAATATATCGCTATATCGTAAAGCGCATTGGCGAGGGCTACGCGCCCACCGTGCGGGAGATTTGCAGAGATCTGTCCATACCCTCCACCTCCACGGTGCACAGCGATCTGCGCCATCTCAGCGAGAGCGGTGCGATCATCACCAGTGACGGCCTGGGCCGCACAATCCGCCTGCCCGGCGAAAGCTCCCGCCCCGTGCCGCTGGTGGGCACTGTCGCCGCCGGTATGCCGATTCTGGCGGTGGAGAACATCGAGCAGTACATCCCGGTGGCTGCGTCCCACGCCCGCGGCGACGATCTGTTCGCGTTGCGTGTAAAGGGGGACAGCATGATAAAAGCCGCCATTCTGGATGGTGACATCGTGGTGGTGGAAAAGACACCGATGGCCGAAAACGGCCAGATCGTGGTGGCGCTGGTGGAGGACGAGGCTACCGTAAAGCGCTACTACAAGGAGAACGGCCATTTCCGCCTGCAGCCCGAAAACGACGATTACGAGCCGATCCTGCTGGACAAGGTGTCCATCCTAGGCAAGATCGTCACGGTACTGCGTTTCTATTAGCGGCCGTAGGCCGCTCACCGGGGTGTCCAACACCCCCGTGGCCCCCCGGTTTCGCGCCCGAGACGGGCGCGGGTTAAGGTATTCCTCCGGCGAAATAAATTCGCCTGCGGAAGTTTTATTACGAATTAAGGGGATGCTACGCCCCCTTAAAAATCCCCATGCTGTAGCGCTGCCGCGCTGTGTTCGTTCTACTATTTTTTATTTTCTAACTACTATCTGGATTGGAGACCTGTATTTGATTCGCGAAGATTTGAGAAATGTGGCGATTATCGCCCATGTAGACCATGGAAAGACCACGTTGGTGGACGAGATGCTGCGCCAGGGCGGCGTGTTCCGCGAAAACCAGGCTGTCGAGGAACGGGTCATGGACTCGGGCGACCTGGAGCGGGAGCGGGGCATCACGATCCTGGCAAAGAACACCTCCGCCTCCTACAAGGGCGTGAAGATCAACATAGTGGACACACCGGGCCACGCCGACTTTGGCGGCGAGGTGGAGCGGGTGCTGAAGATGGTAAACGGCGTGCTGCTGCTGGTGGACGCTTTCGAGGGCGCCATGCCCCAAACCCGTTTTGTGCTGCAAAAAGCCCTGGAGCTGGGTCACCGGGTGATCGTGGTGGTGAACAAGATCGACCGGCCCGATGCCCGCGCCGATGAGATCGAGGAGGAGGTGCTGGAGCTGCTGATGGACCTGGAGGCTTCGGAGGAGCAGCTCTACAGCCCGATCCTGTACTGCTCGGGCAGGCAGGGCACGGCCTCCCGGACGCTGGATGAGCCGGGCGAGGACCTGCAGCCCCTGTTCGACGCGATCCTCTCTCATATACCCGCCCCCGAGGGGGACGGGAAAAAGCCCTTTCAGATGCTGGTGAGCTCCATCGACTACAACGAGTATGTGGGCCGCATCGCCATTGGCCGCATCGAGAATGGCGCGGTCCGGCAGAACCAGGAGGTGGTGGTATGCGCCTGCGACAGCAACGACGCCCCCTACAAGGGCAAAATCACCAACCTGTACCAGATCGAGGGGCTGCGCCGCTCCCCGGCCGAGAGCGCGACGGTGGGGGACATCATCTGCCTTTCGGGCATTGAAAACGTGACCATCGGCGAAACTATCTGTGACCCCGAGGCTCCCGAGCCGCTGCCCTTTGTCAAAATCTCGGAGCCCACCATGGAGATGACTTTCTCGGTCAACGATTCGCCTTTCGCCGGGCGGGACGGCAAATTCGTCACCTCCCGCCATCTGCGGGACCGGCTGCGGCGGGAGCTTTTAAAGGACGTGTCGCTGCGGGCGGAGGACACCGACACCACCGAGGCTTTCCGGGTGTCGGGCAGGGGCGAGATGCACCTTTCGATCCTGATTGAGACCATGCGCCGCGAGGGCTACGAGTTTCAGGTGAGCACCCCCCGCGTGCTGTACAAGGACATAGACGGCCGGCGCCACGAGCCCATGGAAAAGGTGGTTATCGATGTGCCCGAGGAGCACATGGGCGCCGTGATCGAGAAGATGGGGCAGCGCCGGGGAGAAATGACCCACATGGCCCCGGTGGGCAGCCGCATGCGCATCGAGTTCGTAATTCCGGCGCGGGGCCTGTTTGGCTACCGCAGCGAGTTTTTGACCGACACCCGGGGCGAGGGCATCCTGAACACGCTGTTCGCGGGCTACCAGCCATTCAAGGGGGACATCCCCTCCCGGCTGACCGGTTCGCTGATTGCTTTTGAGTCGGGCGAGGCTGTCACCTATGGCCTGCACAACGCCCAAGACCGGGGCACCCTGTTTATCGGGCCGGGCACGCCGGTCTACGAAGGCATGATCGTGGGGGCCTCCCCCAAGGCGGAGGACATGGTGGTGAACGTGTGCAAGAAGAAGCATGTCACCAACATCCGGGCCAGCGGCTCGGACGACGCGCTGCGCCTGATCCCCTACAAGCGCATGAGCCTGGAGGAATCGCTGGAGTTTATCGCTTTCGACGAGCTGATCGAGGTTACGCCGGGGAACATCCGGCTGCGCAAAACCATTCTGGACAAAAACAACCGGGCCAAGGCCCGCAAGTAGCGCGGGGGAAGCCCGCGGTCAAAAGCCCGCGGATGCGCTTGACATGGGGCCTTTGCCGCGCTAAAATCAAACGGTATGATCGTATTAGTTAATGACGGAGGAATCGTGGATGCTGGATAATACGCAGAAAACCATGGATAAAATTGTGAACCTGTGCAAGGGGCGGGGGTATGTGTATCCCGGGTCGGAAATCTATGGCGGCCTGGCCAACTCCTGGGACTATGGCCCCTTGGGCGTGGAGTTTAAAAACAATATCAAAAAGGCGTGGTGGAAGAAGTTCGTACAGCAATCCCCCCACAACGTGGGGCTGGACAGCGCGATCCTGATGAACCCCCAAGTCTGGGTGGCGTCGGGCCATGTGGGCGGCTTTTCCGACCCGCTGATGGACTGCAAGAGCTGCAAGACCCGCCACCGGGCCGACAAGCTGATTGAGGACGCCGCCGGCCAGGAGCCCGCGGGCTGGACAGACGATCAGATGATGACCTACATCCAGGAAAACGGCGTGAAGTGTCCCGACTGCGGCGCTTGCGACTTCACCGACATCCGCAAGTTCAACCTGATGTTCAAGACGTTCCAGGGTGTGACCGAGGACGCGAAAAGCGAGATCTTCCTGCGGCCTGAAACCGCCCAGGGCATCTTTGTGAACTTTGCGAACATCCAGCGCGCCACCCGGCGCAAGCTGCCCTTTGGCGTATGCCAGATCGGCAAGAGCTTCCGCAACGAGATCAACCCCGGCAACTTTATCTTCCGCACCCGGGAGTTTGAGCAGATGGAGCTGGAGTTTTTCTGCAAGCCGGGTGAGGACCTGGAATGGTTCGCCTACTGGAAAGAGTTCTGCAAAAACTGGTTGCTTTCACTGGGCATGCAGGAGCAGAACCTGCGCCTGCGGGACCACTCCCCCGAAGAGCTCTCCCACTACTCCAACGCCACCACCGACTTCGAGTTTTTGTTCCCCTTTGGCTGGGGCGAGCTGTGGGGCATCGCGGACCGCACCGACTTTGACCTGAACGCCCACCAGACCCATTCCACCAAGAGCCTGGAGTACTACGACCAGGAGGCAAACGAGCGGTTCGTGCCCTACGTGATTGAGCCGTCCTTGGGCTGCGACCGGGTTCTGCTGGCATTTCTGTGCGACGCCTACGACGAGGAGGAGGTGGGCGAGGGCGACACCCGCATGGTGCTGCGCCTGCACCCGGCCCTGGCCCCGTTCAAGGCCTGTGTGCTGCCGCTTTCGAAGAAGCTTAGTAAAAAGGCCATGGCGGTGTACGGCCAGCTCTCGGGCGACTTTATGCTGGACTTCGATGAGACCGGCTCCATCGGCAAGCGTTACCGCCGCCAGGACGAGATCGGCACCCCCTTGTGCATCACCTACGATTTCGAATCGGAGCAGGACGGCTGCGTGACGGTCCGTGACCGGGACACCATGGCCCAGGACCGTGTGAAAATCGAAGAGCTCGGGGAGTATATCACCAAGCGCGTGGCGTTTTAGACAAAGCACGTGGCGCTTTAATTCCAAAGCGCGTGGCGTTTTGGCGCCAAAATTTTCAGGAGCACCTGCGGGTATTGTCCCTGCGGGTGCTTTTCTTTCGTGCTGGATAAGCGCGGGGTGGCGCGCTGCTTGGTGTTAGTTGTTGCTCGCCGCTGGCGGGGCTTTCTGCTTACGCTGGTTTTTCTTCGCGCCTGCGGCGCGGGGGTGGCGCACTGCTTGGTGTCAGCTGTCGCTCGCCGCGACGGGCAAGCATAAGGAACCCCTAAGCCGGGGTACGCCACAAAGTAACCAAAAGGCACTCAAGGGTGTTCCCCCCTTGAGAAACCCTCCTGTTAAGAACGGGCACCCGCGGTGCGCAGCCGATGAGCGCAGCGCGCTGGCGGGGCCCTGCCGGTGGTGCGATGCCCCCCGGTACGGTGCCCTCGACAGGGGACTACTGCGCTTAGAACTTTTCTGCGCACTCGGCGGCTCGTTGCTGCGAGGCCGTCGATTGCGTTGCTCTGTTTGCTCCTATGGGGCTGCGTTTACGGTAGGGTTGTGTTGCGATGGTGTCGGTAGGGTTGTCTTGTTTGCCCCTGTGGGGTTGGTTATCGGAATTATGAAAAGTTTGGAATTCGTCGCAATTTCCGTTTCGTTTATGGTATACTATGGGAAGAAATGAGGGGATCGGACCATGAAGCTTTTGGCAGTTGACGGCAACAGCATTCTGAACCGGGCCTACTACGGCATCCGGCTGCTGTCCACCAAGGACGGCGCATACACCAACGGCATCTACGGTTTTCTGACCATCCTGCTGCGCATGGAGCAGGAGGTGAAACCCGACGCCGTGGCCATCACGTTCGACATGCGGGAGCCTACTTTCCGCCATAAAAAATACGAGGGCTACAAGGCCCAGCGCAAGGGCATGCCCGACGAGCTGGCCCAGCAGATGCCCCCGCTCAAGGATCTGCTTAAGCACCTGGGCTACCCCATTGTGCAGCTGGCCGGCTACGAGGCCGACGACTTGCTGGGCACCTTGGCCCGTGGCGCCTGCGAAAGCGGCAACAGCTGCGTGATCGCTACCGGCGACCGGGACAGCTTCCAGCTCATCGACGACTGCGTCACGGTGCGGCTGGCCTCCACCAAGGGGGGTAAGCCCATGGCCGAGCTCTGGGACGAGGCCGCCATCCGCGAAAAATACGGTGTGGACCCAATCCAGCTCATCGACGTCAAAGCCCTGATGGGCGACAGCTCGGACAACGTGCCGGGTGTGGCCGGCGTGGGCGAAAAGACCGCTCTGGCCCTGATCCATCAGTACCAGGGCCTTGCTTACATCTACGACCACCTGGACGAGCTGGACATCCGCGACACGCTGAAAAGCAAGCTGCGGGGCGACAAGGAGATGGCGCTGCTGAGCCGCGAGCTGGTCACCATCGACCGCAACGCGCCTATCGACGCCAAAACCGAAAGCTACAAGCGCCGTGAGCCGGACAATGCCGCCGCCTACCGGCTGATGGCCAGGCTTGAGATGTTCAGCCTGATGGAGCGCTTCGGCGTAAAGCCGGGGGACGCACCCGCTCCCGAGGACGCCGCGGCTGCGGCCCGGCCCGAGGACCAGGCGTTGGACATTTTCTGCGAAGCCCCTGTTGAGGACTGGCTGGCCGGCGTAAAGCAGGTGGACTTCCTCTGCGTTTTCGCGGGGGATGTCCCCGCCACGGTGTGCATCCGGGGCGCGGAGGCCCTGTACCTCTATGACGCATCGGCGAGGGACGTGCTGAGGGCGCTGCTGCAAAGCCCGCTGCCCAAGCGCACCAGCCATCTGAAGCAGCTTTACCGCTACGCGCTGAAAGAGGATATCCCGGTGCTGAACATGGTGTTCGACGCCGAGATCGCCGGCTATATTCTGAACCCCACCGCCAACGACTACAGCGTGGGGCGCCTGGCCGCCGAATACGGCGTGAGCGCACAGCAGATCGCGCCGTTTCTGGGCGAGTACGGCGACCTGCTGCAGGACCTGGCCTGCTTCACCGGTCTGGCCGACGCGCTGAGCGATAAGCTTTCGGAAAACAGCCAGGTGCTGCTGTTCCGCGAAATCGAGCTGCCGCTGGCGAAAGTGTTGGCCTCCATGGAGCTGCTGGGCTTTGCCGTGGACACCGACGGCCTGCGGGACTACGGCAAAATGCTGGACACGGAGATCGCCAGGCACCAGAGTGAAATCTACCGCCTGGCGGGCGAGGAGTTTAACATCAACTCCCCCAAGCAGCTGGGCGTGATCCTGTTTGAAAAGCTGGGCCTGCCCGCAAAAAAGAAGACCAAGACCGGCTACTCCACCAACGCCGAGGTGCTGGAGGGACTGCTGGGGGGTCACGACATCATCCGGAGCATTCTGGACTACCGGCAGGTAGCAAAGCTCAAATCCACCTATGTGGACGGCCTGCTGGCCCAGGTGCAGCCCGACGGGCGCATCCACACCACGTTCCAGCAGACGCTGACCCGCACCGGCCGCATCTCGTCCACCGAGCCCAATCTGCAAAACATCCCGATCCGCACAGCCCTGGGCAGTGAGCTGCGGCGCTTTTTCCGCGCGCGCCAGGGCGATGCGCTGCTGGACGCCGACTACTCCCAGATTGAGCTGCGGGTGCTGGCCCACATCGCCGGGGACAAAAACATGATCGCGGCGTTTCAGTCGGGCGAGGACATCCACCGAAACACCGCCGCCCAGGTGTTCGGCCTGCCGCCTGAGCTGGTCACGCCGGGCATGCGCTCCAGCGCCAAGGCGGTGAACTTCGGCATCGTGTACGGCATCGGCGCCTTTTCGCTCTCGCGGGATATCGGGGTGACTGTGTCCGAGGCGGACCGGTATATCAAAAGCTACCTGGCCACCTACAGCGGCGTGCGCGCCTACATGGACGACACTGTCGAATTCGGCAAAAAGCACGGCTACGTGCAGACCATGTTCCGCCGCAGGCGCTACCTGCCGGAGCTTTCCTCCTCAAACCGCGCCATGCGGGAGTTCGGCAAGCGGGTGGCCATGAACACGCCGATCCAGGGTGCCGCCGCCGACATCATCAAAATTGCCATGGTGCGGGTGTGGGAACGGCTGGCAAAGGAAAACCTGCGCGCGCGCCTGATTTTGCAGGTGCACGACGAACTGATCGTGGAGTGCCCGCCCGATGAGGTGGAGGCCGCCACCCGCTGCCTGCACGAGGAGATGGAGAACGCCGCCGCGCTGCGAGTGCCCCTGGTGGCCGAGGTGGGCAGGGGTGAAAGCTGGTTCGACGCGAAATAAACCGCCGTCCGTGGGACGGCGTACATATGTATATAAGGAGAGAATGCGGCGGATGGATACACCCCCCGGACCCCGATTGCGCATAGAGCCCATGACCCCTGAAAACGTGGAGGCCGTGGCCGCCCTGGAGAAAGAGTGCTTTTCCTCGCCCTGGAGCCTGGACTCAATGGTAAAGGAGCTTTCCAACCCCATCGCAGTGTACTATACGGCTTTCGAGAACGGCCTGCTGGCGGGCTACATCGGCATGCACTATATTATCGACGAGGGTTACATCAACAACGTGGCGGTGCGGGAAAGCCATCGGCGGCGCGGCGTGGCCACGCTGCTGCTGAAGACGCTGCTTGACTGCGGCAGGGAGAAAAACCTGTGCGCCCTGACGCTGGAGGCGCGGGCCTCCAACCAGGCGGCCATCGCGCTGTACAAGCGTTTCGGGTTCAGGCAGGCGGGGTTGCGCAAGGCCTATTACACGCTGCCCACCGAGGACGCCCTGCTCATGACGCTCGTACTCCACCACGACTAAATAGCGGCATGTCTTGCGGCGTTCTTTAGCCATGGTGAAGTACTGGAGCTCTGAGCGGCGCCGGGCCGCGCCCCTGTGGTGGTCGGGCGCTTTTGAAGGCAAAAAAGCGCCACGGGATATCTCCGCGGCGTTTTCGCTTTTGGCGGTTTCGCACGTTGCTCACCGCTCGCTGCACACCGGCTCCTCTTCGTAGTAGATGAAGTCGTCCAGGTCCCCCGACACATGCAGCCACCGCGTGACTTCCGGCGGCAGCTCGTTTTCGGGGGCGTGTACCTTGACCGGATGGGGACTGTACTCCTGCATGCCGTCACGCTCCTTTTTAAATATTGTGAAAAAGCGGCTTTTACCAGTATATGCGGGCCTGGAGATTTTGATTCCGATTTTTTTCCGAATTTTGGGCTTTTTCCCCATTGACAAACAGGGCCGGTCCTACTACAATGGAAAGTACACGCACACAATATATTGTGTGCGATTCTGTCGAAAATACAGGATTCTGTTATTTTTATGCCAATTCACATTGATTGGCATAACACGGTAGGAGGAGCAGCATGATCACCACCATTATCAAGCGGGACGGACGCGCCACACTCTACGACATTGAAAAAATCGCGGGCGCCATCTACAAAGCGGCAAACTCATTGGGGGGCACCAATTACGAGACCTCTGTGGAGCTGGCCCGGCAGGTGGAGCGGTATCTCATCGAGTCGGCCGGAGAGGAGTGCCCCACCGTGGAAATGGTGCAGGACGCCGTGGAAAAGGTGCTGATTGAAAACGGCCACGCCTGCACCGCCAAGGAGTTTATCCTCTACCGGGCGGAGCGCTCCCGCATTCGGGAGATGAACACCAAGCTGATGCGCACTTTCGAGGACCTGACCTTTAAGGATGCATCCGAAAACGACATCAAACGCGAAAATGCCAATATTGACGGCAACACCGCCATGGGCACCATGCTCAAGTACGGCTCCGAAGGGGCCAAGCAGTTTTACGAAATGTTCATCCTGGACCCCAAGTACTCCAAGGCCCACATGGCCGGGGATATCCACATCCACGACCTGGACTTTCTCACCCTGACCACCACCTGCTGTCAGATCAACATTGACAAGCTGTTCCAAGGCGGCTTTTCCACCGGCCACGGCTTTATTCGCGAACCCCAGGACATTGGCAGCTACTCGGCGCTCTGCTGCATCGCGATCCAGTCCAATCAGAACGACCAGCACGGCGGCCAGTCCATTCCCAACTTCGACTATGCCATGGCCAAGGGTGTGGTAAAGAGCTACCGCAAGCTCTACCGCGCCAACCTGGAAAAGGCGCTGGAGTTTGCCGACCTGCCCGACGACGCCGCGCTGGTGGCGGGGGGCATACTGGACGCCGTGGAGCAGGACTGCGGCGCCCGCCCCGGCATGGCCGACAAGGACGGCTACCTCGGGCGGGAGCTTGTGCTTCTTGAGGAGCTGCTGGGTGACGCCGGCGAGGCCGAGCGCATCCAGCGGGCCTGCCTCCGCTTCACCGACAAGGAAATCCGGCGCGCCACCTACCAGGCCATGGAGGCGTTTGTGCACAACCTGAACACCATGCACTCCCGCGCGGGGGCCCAGATCCCTTTCAGCTCAATCAACTACGGCACCGATACCACCCCCGAGGGCAGGCTGATCACCCGCTGCGTGCTGGAAGCCACCCGCTCGGGGCTCGGCAACGGCGAAACCGCCATCTTCCCGATCCACATCTTCAAGGTCAAGGAGGGCGTCAACTACAACGAGGGCGACCCCAACTACGACCTGTTCCGGCTCGCCTGCGAGGTGTCGGCCCAGCGGCTGTTCCCCAACTTCTCTTTCCTGGACGCGCCCTTTAACCTGCAGTTCTACCGTTCCGGCAAGCCCGAGACCGAAGCGGCCTACATGGGCTGCCGCACCCGGGTGGTGTCCAACCAGTACGACTCCAGCCGCGAAACCGTGGACGGCCGCGGCAACCTGAGCTTCACCTCGATAAACCTGCCCCGCATCGCCATCAAGTCGGGGGGTAATGTCGACCTGTTCTTCGAGGAGCTGGAGCGCCTTCTGGACCTGGTGGCAGACCAGCTCATGGACCGCTACCGCATCATTGCGGAAAAGACCGTGCGCAACTTCCCGTTCCTGATGGGCCAGGGCATCTGGCTGGACAGCGAGCGCCTGAGCCCCGACGACAAGATTGGCGAGGTGCTGCGCCACGGCACGCTGACCATCGGCTTCATCGGCTTGGCCGAGTGTCTGACCGCCCTGATCGGCGCCCACCACGGGCAGAGCCAGGAGGCCCAGAACCTGGGGCTGGACATCGTGGGCTTTATGCGCAGCTACACCGACCGAAAAACCCGCGAGACCGGCTTCAACTACTCGCTGATCGCCACCCCGGCCGAGGGCCTTTCGGGCCGTTTCGTGGGCATCGACAAAGAGCGGTTCGGTCTGATTGCCGACGTGACCGACCGGGAATACTATACAAACTCTTTCCATGTCCCGGTACATTTTGAAATATCCGCCTGGAACAAGATCCGGCTGGAAGCCCCCTACCACACGCTGACCAACGGCGGCCACATCACCTATGTGGAGCTGGACGGGGACCCTACCCACAACATCGAGGCTTTCGAGCGGGTGGTGCGCCATATGAAGGAGAGCGGCGTGGGTTACGGCTCGATCAATCACCCGGTGGACCGGGACCCTGTCTGCGGCTACAACGGCATTATCGGCGAAAGCTGCCCCCGTTGCGGGCGCACCGAGGAGGACGGCCCCGGCTTTGAGCGCATACGGCGCATTACCGGTTACCTGGTGGGTACGCTGGACCGCTTTAACAACGCGAAGCGCGCCGAGGAAAGCGAGCGTGTCAAGCACGCCGTAAGCGGAAAAATGGAGAGAATTTAGGAGGATACCTATGCCGACCGTGCGCATCGCCGGGGTGGTGCGGCAGTCCATCGTGGACGGCGAGGGGCTGCGTTTTACCGTGTTCACACAGGGCTGCCCCCATCTCTGCCCCGGCTGCCACAACCCCCAGACACACGACTTTGAGAGCGGATATGACTGCGACACCCACAGAATACTGGAGGAAATCGACCGTGACCCCCTGCTGCAGGGGGTCACCTTTTCCGGCGGCGAGCCCCTCTGCCGGGCGGGCGAGCTTCTGGAGCTCGCCCGGGAAATCCGCGGGCGGGGCTTGGACATCTGGTGCTACACCGGCTACACGCTGGAGCGGCTGCTGGAGTGGCGGGAAGCCGACACGGCGCTGGCGGCGCTGCTGGCGCTGATCGATGTGCTGGTGGACGGGCCGTTCCTACAGGACCAGCGGGACCTGACACTGCGCTTTCGCGGCAGCGGCAACCAGCGCGTTCTAAACCTGCCCGCCTCGCTGGCCGCGGGACAAGCGGTGGAGCGCGGCACAGCCGGCCACGCAAGGACGCTTTACACGGGCAGATGATCAGAACAGGTCTATCGTATAGCCGGTCAATTTCAAAACGCTAAAGCGTTTTGAAATTGACTGACTATATCACACGTTTCAGGGAGGAGCCCCATGCAGCTTGCAAGCCTAACATTTTTTTACATTTTTCTCCCCGCCTGCCTGGGATTATATTACCTGGCGCCCCGGCGCGTCCGCCCGGCGGTGCTTCTTGTGATTTCACTGGCCTTTTACGCGCTTGCCTCGCCCATTGGTTTTTTTCTGCCGGTGGCTTCGGTGCTGATGGACCTTGCGGCTCTGAGCGCCATGGCCCGCTTGGACCAAAAGCCGCGCTTTCGCAGGGCTTGTCTATGGTTTTCGGTGACCAAGACTTTGGTTATGCTGATCTGGTCTGGCGCCACCGCCCTGCAGCAGGGCTCTTCCCTGATGGTGGGGGTCATGGTGATCGGGCTTTCGGGGGTGGACTGCGCGGTGTCGGTGTACAACAGGGAGGCCGCCGGCCCGGTGGGACCGGTGCGCCTGGGCCTTTACTGCTTCTTCTTTGCGCGCCTGGAGCAGGGCCCCCTCTGGTCCTACCCCGACTTTGAAAGCCAGCTGGAGGAGCGGCCATCCGCCGGTGTGGACTCGCTTTTGCGCGGTTTGAACCTCCTGCTGGTCGGCGCGGTGAAAGTGATGCTGCCCGGGCAGTACCTGGGGGATCTCTACGAATCCCTGCGCCTGTACGGCCAGGGGGAGGTGAGTGTGCTGTCACGCTGGGTCATGGTGTTTGCGCTGGCGCTTTCGGTTTACTACCGGGTTTCAGGCTACTGCGACATGGCGAAAGGGATGGGCGCCATGCTCGGCTATCGGCTTCCCAAGAATTTTTACTACCCCTACCAGTCCAGAAGCGTGCAGGATTTCTTCGAGCGCTTTCTTTCCACCCTCACCGCCTTTTTGCGCAGGGTTGTCTACAAGCCCCGGCAGAAAGAGCGGGGCAATCTCCCGGCCGATCTGCTTAGCCTGGCTCTGGTGGGCCTGCTGATGGGCGCATGGTTCGGCCTGCAGACAGGGCATCTTCTGTGGGGAGCTTTTTTGGCCCTGTTCGCGATCCTGGAGCGCCATGTATACCCCGCCGTGCTCGAGGCGGTGCCCACCTTGTTTCGCCGCGCCTACACCTTGGTGGTGGTGGTGCTCAGCTTTGCGCTGTTCGCCGGGACCGGCGCGGCCCAGTCGGCGGGTTATCTGGGTGATCTGCTGGGGATGACCGGTCTGGAGTTTGCAAACAACCGGATTTTATATTTGCTCAGTACCAATTGGCCCTTTCTGGTCATCTGCTTTTTCTTTGCGACCAATGCGTTCAGCTTGCTGGTCCAGCTGCTTCACAGGGTGTTTCCCAAACTAAGCTTGCCGCTCACCGCGGTGTCGGACGCCGTGTTGCTGGCGCTGGTGACCGCGCTGCTGCTTTAAGAACCTGGATTCCATACAAGCTCTGACGGCTTTTTTCTGAAAGGAGGTGCTTCCCCACGAACAAGTTCCCACGCATTCCGCTCTGCCTGGTGCTGCTGGCCATCCCGGTCCTGATGCTGCTGGGCCTGGGGGAGGACTTCCCCACGCCCCTGTCCCTGACCATCGCCGACGGCAGCTACTTCAGCGAGCTCGACCAGACGATCGCCGAAAGGCTGCCTGTCCGCACCCGGTTGAGGCAGCTGAACCTGTGGCTGGGGCTGCTCAGCGGGCAGCAGGAGCAAAACGATATCTTTATCAGCAAAAACGGCCTAATCAAAAATATCGAAGCGGCAGGGCCCGGACGCATCCAACAGAACGTGGCCGCCATACGCAGCTTTGCCGACAGGGCGCAGGTGCCCACTTATCTGACCGTGATCCCCACCTCCAGCGCGATTTTGCAGCAGCAGCTGCCGCCCTATGCCGAAATCTACAACAACCAGCGCAAAACCATCGACGAAATCAACAGGGGCGTTTCGGGCGCGGTGACTGTGGCGGATGTATATCCGGCCCTGTTTGCCAGACGGGACAGCTACATCTACTACCGCACCGAGAACAACCTCACCGCGCTGGGCGGGTATCATGTGTACTCCGCGCTGGCGCCCAAGCTGCTGGGACAGGAGATGTTGGAGTTCAGCCACTTTGACATTAAGTACCTGCAAACACCCTATTATGGCGACCTGTACCAAAAGTCCCCCTACCAGGGCGTTTCGCCCGACACGCTGTCGCTCTACCGCTACACCCGGTACGCCCGGGACTACACCGTCACCCACTATGGCCCGCAGGGCGTGAAGACCTACCACACGCTGTACCCTACCCACCTGGCGGACCTGGGCGAGCCCATGAATGTGTACTTTGGCGGTGTGTCCGCCGTGACCAAAATACAGGTTTCCTCCCCTTATCTGCGCTCGCTGCTGATTTTTGGCGACAAAACCGCCCTTTCCTACCTGCCGTTTTTGGCAAACAGCTATGAGCAGATCACTCTGGTGGACCTGTTCCAGCTGACCCCCGCCCTGGCGAAGGAGCTTGCGCCGAAGCAGTACGACCAGATTCTGTTCGCATACAGCATCGAGACGTTTGACACCAACATCCCGCAGCGCGCGCTGCAGCTGCTCGCGGAGTAATGCCGCCCCAAAGCGCGCTCCAAAATACACCCAAGGTGCGGGCCAAAAACCGTGTTGTGAAAAGAATTGTTTTCACAACACGGTTTTTTTTGCAAATCCTCACAACTTGACACCCGATGGAATAACATGAATTAGGTGTGAAACACAGGAGAAATGCACCCTGAAATACAGATATTTTTCACAATGATTAAGGAGGACTCTCAATGAACTGCGAAAAAAACACTTTGCGTTTTTTTCTGGGCGCGAACACCCCCCAAGGGTTTGTTTCACGCTTTGATCAACTGGCAGACCCCGAGGATGGATGGCGTGAGTATGTGATCAAGGGCGGGCCGGGCTGCGGCAAATCCACCATGTTGGAAAAGATCGCCCGGGCCTGCGAGGACAGCTCCCCCCAGATGGAGCTCATCCACTGCTCCTCCGACGCCGATTCCCTCGACGCCGTGATTCTGCCGGAGCGCAAGGTCAGCATTGTTGATGGTACGCCGCCCCACGGGAAAGTATATTATATAATAAAAAACACAACGGCGATCCGATTCAGACAATGGATGATATCAACATTGCATCCTTTGTGGAAATCCCGCGGAATGAGCTCGCTTGCGTTTTTGGTATTTTAGAGGCGGCCTAAATATATACGGCGGTCGATTGCCGTATGACAAGCTCAGAGGGGGAGCATGGTGATCGGCTCCCCCATTCCCTTCGGCAGCCTCTTCACCGGCATTTTCATACTTGCGGGCTATGCGCTGGTTTTCTTTTCAGCAAGTAGTTTGCGGTTTGAAAACAGGGAATTTTAGGCTCTGATTTTGGGCTTGCGGTAAAAAAACCGCATTTCATAGACAGGCTGCAACCACCGCAGCTTGTCTATTTTTTTGTTTGCTTTTATGAATACTTATTTTACTTTCATTTAAACTCCAGTTTACCTCTTTTGGGTTTGCAGTTTAACAATAGATTGTATCATTATGCCAGACAAGAGAAACTGCCAACACAAAATAGGAGTCCTCTCAGGAACCGCACGGATAAAAATACAAAAAAGCATACAGAAAGCGCATGGTGGCAGGCAAAGAAAAAAGCGTAAGGAAAACAAGCCCGACAAGGCGAGCGATGAAAGGAGA